>Ga0208301_1000017_pt1 | contig 99100 bp, 91 predicted proteins | sample 25BtaG_FD_184100 | JGI IMG/M metagenome (GOLD analysis project Ga0208301, IMG submission 184100) | Marine viral communities from Cariaco Basin, Caribbean Sea - 25B_WHOI_OMZ_CsCl (SPAdes) (version 2) | ecosystem: Environmental > Aquatic > Marine > Oceanic | place: Caribbean Sea: Cariaco Basin...
ATCAACGCCGCGATCAATATCCGTCAGCAAGGTATTATCAAGCTACGGGCCGAAGGACTGTCGGCTCCTGCCAATGGAGGCTTGCGTAAATCCGGCCACGCGCCGGTTGCTGCCTAAGAAGTTGGAAGCCTCGCCCGATAAGGCGGGGAGCAGTCACCAAGTGATTTTCCTGCCTTCGACTTGCTACTCTTTACCGTTGACGCCTTACTTCTCAACAAAGGCGCGTTCAATCACGTAATCACCCGGCTCGCCCATCCGCGGGGAAATATTCAGACCCAGTTCGTCTAGCAGTGCGCTAGTGTCGTCGAGCATAGCGGGGCTGCCGCAAATCATCGCGCGGTCTTGGCGCGGATCAATCGGCGGAAGGCCGGTGTCTTCAAACAGCTTGCCGCTGCGAATGTGATCGGTCAGGCGTCCCATGGTGTGGAATTCTTCACGGGTAACCGTGGGGTAGTACACCAGCTTTTCGGCAATCTCTTCGCCTAAATATTCGTGAGCAGGCAGCTCTTTGGTAATAAAGTCGGCATAGGCAAGTTCAGATACTTCGCGCACGCCATGCACCAGTACCACTTTTTCAAAGCGCTCGTACACTTCTGGGTCTTGGATCAGACTCATAAACGGTGCAAGGCCTGTTCCGGTGGAAAGCATGTAAAGGTTGCGGCCAGGCAGCAGGTCATCGCATACCAGCGTGCCCGTAGGCTTGCGACTGACCATAATTTGGTCGCCAACTTGAAGGTGCTGCAAGCGCGAAGTGAGTGGGCCATCGGGTACTTTGATGCTGAAAAATTCCAGGTGGTCTTCGTAGTTGGGGCTGGCAATGGAGTAAGCGCGCATCAACGGTTTGCCGTTCACTTCCAGGCCAATCATCACAAACTGACCGTTTTTGAAACGTAGGCTACGCTCGCGAGTGGTGCGGAAGCTAAACAGGGTGTCGTTCCAGTGGTGAACGCTGAGGACTTCTTCCAGGGCAAACTTGCTCATGCTAACTCCTCCAATGGGCAGAGTGGCCTAAGCCTTGTCTGCCATATTCTAAAAAAGCATAAAAAATAGCTAAATATGTTGCTAGCAATTCTAAATAAACCACAATATATCTGTTAAGCAAATTATACTGATAACACTTATCTAAAAAATAGATATGCTATTAAAACAACATAGGTAGTCTCTATGCATTACACCCTGCGCCAGCTGGAAGTCTTTGTGGCCGTCGCCCAGCACGAAAGTGTTTCTCAGGCGGCGCGTGCTCTCGCTATGTCCCAATCTGCTACCAGTACGTCGCTAGCGGAGCTTGAGCGTCAATTTGACTGCCAGCTTCTCGACCGCATGGGAAAACGGCTGAAGCTTAATGCGCTGGGCTTCCAACTGTTGCCAAAAGCGGTGGCCCTGCTGGACAGAGCCGAAGAGGTAGAGGAGCTGTTGCGCGGCCAGCAGGGCGTAGGTGCGTTGGATGTGGGCGCAACGCTCACCATTGGCAACTATCTAGCCACTCTGTTAATCAGCGATTTTATGCAGCGCTATCCCGGCAGTCGGGTGCGGTTGGCGGTGCGTAACACGCGCCACATTATTGAGAGCGTGCGCCAGCACTCGCTTGATTTAGGGCTAATCGAAGGACAGTGCGACGACGATATGATTATTAGCCAGCCATGGGTCGAGGATGAGCTGTGCGTCTTCTGCTCGCCGCGCCACCCGTTGGCAGGGCGTGAGCATCTGGAACTGGACCAGCTGCTGCGAGAAGACTGGATTATGCGCGAGGAGGGCTCTGGCACCCGCATGACTCTTGAGCACGCTGCCAGGCATCGGCGTAGTCGGTTTAATACCCTGTTGGAGCTTGAACATACCGAAGGTATTAAGCGGGCAGTAGAATCAGGCTTGGGGATTGGTTGTGTGTCCAGGCTAGCCCTACGCGATGCTTTCCGGCGTGGCAGCTTAGTGCCTCTGCCCACACCGGAATTAGACTTAAAACGTCAGTTCACTTTCATCTGGCACCGCCACAAGTACCTTACCACGGGGATACGAGAGTTCTTGCGACTTTGCCGAGAGATGACCGCAGGTGCCAAGCGCAGCGACGATATTCCACTGCCGCCGATTCCTTAGTCATTCAATACGATAGTCACTCAATACGATAGTCACTCAATACGATGGCAAAGCGCTGGTTGAGCTGATGGTTAGAGGAGTCGACGGGTGTTGAGACAGCTTAAAGCTGCTGATGGTGCCCTTAAGATGATCAGCTTGCTCTTTCAGCTGTTCAGCGGCAGTGGTGGACTCTTCCACCATGGCAGCATTCTCCTGGGTCATACGGTCAAGCTCAGACACGGCGATATTGATCTGTTTGATGCCATCGCTCTGCTCACTCGTGGCGGAGTTGATTTCCTCTAACACATCGGTGACGCGAGTGATATGAGCAACGATATCCTGCATGGTTGCGCCCGCGTTTTGCACTAATACAGTGCCGTTATTCACTCTGCTTTGTGAGTCTTCAATGAGCTTTTGAATATCGTTGGCGGCTTCACTACTGCGTCCTGCTAATTTGCGTACTTCATCAGCAACGACCGCAAAACCACGGCCATGCTCCCCTGCCCGGGCGGCTTCTACGGAGGCGTTAAGGGCCAGTAAGTTGGTTTGGAAGGCAATACTGTTCATTAGCGTGACGATTTCGCCAATTTTATGGGAGGCCTGGGAAATATCTTCCATCGTGGTAACCACATTGGCGACCACTTGCCCGCCTTCCTTAGCTACGTTCGTGGCCGTTTGAGATAGCTTATTGGCTTCTTGGGCCGATGCGGCGGTGTGCTCCACGGTGCTGGTGATCTGTTCTATTGAAGCCGAGGTCTGCTGCAGGCTAGAAGCCGCATTATCGGTACGGCGGGATAGATCCTGGCCGCCCAAGGCAATTTCATTCGCGGCATGGTGCACCGAGTCACTGCTGGTGCGTACATCGATCAATACCGCTTCCATTTTGCCCACAAAGCGGTTGAAAGCACCGCAGATCTGAGCCACTTCATCACTGCCCTGTTCGGGAAGTCGGCGGGTTAGATCGCCTTCGCCGCTGGCAATGTCATCCAGAGCATCACGCGCCCGTTCTAGGCCAGCGAAAGCACGCTTGAGCCACAAGCTCAACAGCAGAGCCGTGACAGCAATGATGACGATTAGCGTCAACAATGAAGACTTGAGAATGGCACGTAACCCGGCAGTGGCTTCATGCTCGTCGAGTGCCACGCCGAGTTCCCAGTCGGTTCCTGCGATGGGAGTCACCGAGAGTCGCTTATCCAGGTCATCGACGTTGATAGGCTCCCACGTGTCTGGCGCAGCACTTAGTTGTTCGATGGACGCAGGGGATAGGGTATCGCTAATGCGGCTTAGCGGTTGGAGCGTCAGCGCCGCGTCGGGGTGAGCAATGACTGTTTCGCCGCCGCTACTTAGAAAGGCAAAACTCGAGGGCGTTGGCCGAATAGCGTTGACCTGACTGACTAGGTTGTCGATGACGACATCGCCGCCGATTACCCCATACAAACGGCCATTACGCTTGACTGGCGTAGCAAAGCTAACCACAAGCTGATTGCTATTAGCGTCCACGTAAGGCAGCGAGACGATCGTACGATCCTGCTTTGTTGCTGCTTGGTACCATTCGCGCTGGCGTGGATCAAAATCACTGCCAGGTACCCAGCCATCGGACGAAAGGTGGTTACCATCGGATTGGCCGAAAAATGCCGTTAGGAAACCGCCTGACTCTGCTAGCTGGATGAGTGGCGCAAGCGGGTCATTATCGATCACGGGTGTGCGAGCTGCTTCTAATATGGCGACTCGGGCATCAACCCACTCCTCAATGGCCAGGGCGTTACCCTGTGCAATAGAGGCCAGCTGCTGAGTTACCTGCTGGTCATTATGTGTTTGCAGGGTTAGGTAGCTGACTGAGGCATTAATAGTCAGTGCTAGCGTAATTACCATTAACGTGATGATAAGAATACGCAAGCGTAGGGACGACAGCATGAATATAGTCTCGCTAGTTAGGAAAGCTAAGGCCTAGAACAGGCCACTTTTTAGGTACTATCTTTTACGCACTATCTGTTACGTACTATCTGTTACGTACTATCTGTTACGTACTATCTGCAGCCCTACTATCGGCACCAATGCCTACGACTTTAGGCGTATGCTTAAGATTGTGTTGTTATAGGCCCGCAAAGGGGAAGACATGCTCTGGAGTAAACTGAGCTAAGGCAGGATGGATAACGAGGTGAGCCTCGCAATGAGACCGGGCAGGATAATGACCGCCGGAGTCCAGCGTAGCGATAAACCTGCGCTACTGCCGATCTCCTGGCGGTCTGGTTGAATCGCCGTTTAGTACTGTGACTGTGCCAGCATTGGCGCAGGCAGTGTGTGTTGGCTCTGTGGGTGGCGGCTGTCATTTGCTTCAAGGGTGAAGCCACCCACCAGTGCATCGAGCCGATCCGCCTGATCTTTTAGCTGTTCGGCGGCGGTGGTGGACTCCTCCACTAGAGCTGCGTTTTGCTGAGTCATCTGGTCTAGATCGGTGACGGCAATGCTTACCTGACTAATACCATCGTTTTGCTCGCGCGCGGCCGTGCTGATATCGCCGAGCATTTGAGTAACCCGCGTCACGCTTTGAGCCAGTTCATGCATAGCCGCTTCGGCATCACGCACCATTTGGGTACCGCTTTCTACCTTGCCTGCCGAGGCATCGATACGTTGGCGAATATCTTTGGCGGCGTCGCTGCTGCGCGAGGCGAGTTTGCGTACCTCATCAGCCACGACAGCAAAACCACGACCATGCTCCCCTGCACGGGCAGCCTCTACGGATGCGTTGAGCGCCAACAGGTTAGTTTGAAAAGCGATGCCATCAATAACACTGACAATGCTCTGGATTTCATCAGAGTTGGTGCGAATATCCGTCATCGTAGCGACCACCTGCTCAAACGCACTGTCAGTACGAGATGCTAGCTCCGAGGCGGTTTGGGAAAGCCCACTGGCTTCCTGAGAGGCATGGGTAGTGTGGCCAACGGTACTGCTGATCTCTTCCATGGCTGACGAGGTCTGCTGCAGGCTGGCGGCGGCCTGCTCGGTGCGCCGAGATAGGTCTTGCCCTCCTTGGGTAATCTCATTGGCCGCATGGTTTACGGCTTCGCTGCTGCGCCGTACATCCAGCAAGATGGTTTGGATTTTCTCTGCGAAGGCATTGAACTGTTCTGCTACCGCTGCGCTTTCGTCGCGGCCATGAACTGGCAAGCGTTGGGTAAGGTCGCCATGTCCGGTTGCGATCTCTTCCATCCGGTTGGCCAGGCGTTTAAGAGGGCGTGCGATTCGTCCACCAATCCACCACAGTGCGCCGACACCAATTGCGGCCAGCAATAAGCCCACCAGCGTCATGCCCAGCGTGTTTTGCTGACGCTGCTCGCTGAGCACGTCTTGCAAGGCGTTCAGTTCGGCCAGTACCACTGACTCTGGAAGCTGCAGTACCAGCACCCAGGGCTGATCCGTATTGCCAAGGGCGATAGGCTGATAACGCTGGAACATACCATCGGCCATGCTGCTGTGTAGGCTGCCCTGCGTTGTGGCCTGCTCAATGCCTGCCAATAGCGTGTCACTTAGCGAATCGCTAGCGGGTAAGCCCAAGGCTTCTTTGCCAGCGGTATCCGCTACCAAGCCGCCACGCCCGGCCACCAGTGTCATCCGGCCAGCGCCGTTATAAAGCGCCTGGTTGGCGTCGTTTAACAGGGTTTGAATAAAGTTAAGCGCCAAATCAATCCCTGCTACACCACGAAATTCGCCATCTACCAAGATCGGCGCGTTGAACGAGGTGACTAGCTGGGTTTCACCGCCGAAGTCGTAAGCGGCGGGATCGATAATACAAGGAGCTAAGGTTTCCTTCGGACATAGGTAGTACTCACCTTCGCGCACGCCGCTTGCTAGGCGCGCTTGGCTCTCGATGTCCTCTCCTAGCGGTAGTGTCGCCAGTTCGCCATCATCAGTGCGGTACCACCAAGGCATAAAGCGGCCGCTGCCGTCATGGCCGTAGCGCTCTTCACCCGCGTAGCGAGCGTCATCTCCAAAGGCGTTGGGCTCCCAGCCAATATAGGCATCCAATAGATCAGGGTTGTCGGCGACGGTTTGGCGTACAAGGTTTGATAGCTGTCGGCGGCTTAAGTAGAACGCGCGTTGGCCCTCTGCATCTTCCATGCCCATCAACGCATTGGTTGTGGCTAGCTGGCTGGCCAGCGTCATCGCTTTGTCCAGCTCGCGCTGAATGCGCTGGCCTTCTGCTTCGGCAATGGCATTTAGGCGGGCATCCAACGCGCCCTCCATAAGCTCACTGGTGTGGTCATCCACGGTTTGTTGGGTGTGAGAGGCGGCGACCAGGTTATACACCACTAGGGCGGCCACAATGGCTAACAGGCAAGGGCCTGCTAGTGCCACGACAAAAGAGCGTAACGAGCGAAAATGCATAGTGTAATCCCTAGGCGATATGGAGACGTTGGCTGTTAGGTGCTTGATAGGGCACTTGCAAAGCAGGCGAAGCAGTATGGGACAGTTTAAAACTGCTGATAGTCCCCGCGAGATGCTCCGCTTGTTCTTTCAGCTGTTCGGCGGCGGTGGTGGACTCTTCAACCATGGCAGCGTTTTCTTGGGTCATACGGTCAAGCTCGGCAACGGCAATATTGACTTGATTAATGCCGTCACTCTGCTCGCTAGTGGCTGCGTTAATTTCCTTCAGTACATCGGTAACACGGGTGATATGGGCAACAATGTCCTGCATCGTCGCCCCCGCATTTTGTACCAGAGAGGTGCCATTGTTGACTTTGCTTTGTGAGTCTTCGATAAGCTTTTGAATATCGTTGGCAGCTTCGCTGCTGCGGCCCGCCAGTTTGCGGACCTCGTCGGCCACTACCGCAAAGCCACGGCCATGCTCGCCTGCGCGGGCCGCTTCCACGGAGGCGTTGAGTGCCAGCAGATTGGTCTGGAAGGCAATGCTGTTCATCAGCGTGACAATCTCACCAATTTTATTAGAGGCTTGAGAAATGTCTTCCATTGTTGTGACGACATTGGCCACCACTTGGCCGCCTTCCTTCGCAACGTCTGATGCTACATGGGAGAGCTGGTTGGCTTGTTGGGCGGATGCGGCAGTGTGTTGAACGGTGCTGGTGATTTCCTCGATTGACGCAGATGTTTGCTGCAGGCTTGCGGCCGCGTTATCGGTACGGCGTGATAAATCCTGACCACCCATGGCAATTTCGTTGGCCGCGTGATGAACCGCTTCACTGCTCGTGCGAACATCAACCAATACGGCTTCCATTTTGCCGACAAAACGGTTGAACGCGCTGGCAATTTGGGTCACTTCATCGTTGCCTTCTTCTGGCAAACGGAGGGTTAAGTCGCCATCTCCCGAGGCAATGTTATCCATCGCATTGCGCACGCCAAGCAGTCTACGCAGCATCAATGAAAGCAGGATTCCAAATATAACGGCGGTGATGGCTGCGACAATCAGCAAAGTGATAATCGAGGTAGTCGCAATGGCACGCAGGCCTGCGGTGGCTTCGTGCTCATCAAGCGCCACGACTAACTGCCAACCACTACTGCCGCCCACTGTGCTGCCCATCAGCAGCTTGCCACTGTTTTGCAGCTCAAGCGCTTGAGGCTCTTCGGCCTGGATAATCTTAGCTAAGCTGTCGTTGGTTAGATCGCTGCTCAACACTGAGGACGGCTCAAGCGTTAACGCGGCGTCGGGATGCGCGACGAGCGTGCCATCTTGTGTTGCCAAAAAACCAAAGCTTGAAGGTGTCGGGGCGATACTGGCCACGATATCAATGACATCCTCAATGGTGATGTCTGCGCCAATGACAGCAGCAAGCTGCCCGTTACGGTAGAAGGGGCGTGCAAAGGTAACGATTAATCCCCCTGTTTGGGCATCGACATAAGGCGTTGTGATAATGGTGTCTTTGGCGTTGGCAGCGTCTTGATACCAGGGGCGTTGGCGAGGGTCATAATCACTAGGTGGCTGCCAGTTATCAGAAAAAATAGCATCAGACGTAGAGGGATAAGCCATATAGGCAGTCATGAAGCTTCCAGAATCCGCCAACTGACGCAATGCGGCAAGCGGGTCGCTGCTGCCAACCGCATCGTCCATGCTGGCCAGCATGGTATAGCGAGCGTTAAACCACTCATTAATCGCCTGGGTGTTACCGTTAACGACGGCACTGAGATTGCGACTTACTTGTTGATTATTATGATGCTTGACGGTGGTGTAGCTGGCTATGCCATTAATGATGAGGGCTACAATAATGGCCGTGAGGGCGGCTAGTAAGATGCGGGCTCGTAGGGAGGAAAACATGGTCGCTCTCTAAATCGTCAGGGGTCTGACGACTATCGGCAAGAACGACCACTTCTTTAGTAGAAAAGCGTGCTTAATAGCGCAGCATGAGTGACGTAGAGAGCATTAGCGTAGGTCGCTAACGGCGTTTTGAATATCGGCCAGGGAAGCTTTACTCAAATCTTTTGAAAGCGTGTGAATAACCAACTTGTGGGTGGTGTTATCAAGCTTCTCTCGCAGTAGCCCAAGAAATTTCGGCGGCGCGACCATAATAAGCTTTTCCATGCTGTTATCGACGCGTGCGTCATATAAACGCTTGGCAACTTCTTTGGCAAACAGCTCATTTTCATGCTGCGAGGCGGCGCCCTCTTCTCCTGACGAGCGCGATGAGGTTGACGTAGATTCATGAACATCGGCACCGCGGCGGTCGGTGATTAAATCACCTTCGTGCAGCCTGCCTGCTGCGTGTACAAGGCTCTCATGCTCAGTGAGATTCAACGCATCACGGGTGAAAATACGTGCGCGGGCGGCGTCAGCTACCACGATATAGGTGGTCATCGTCGTACGTCCTCCTTGTCGTTAGTTACCCTCTAACCATGGCAAGCATTTGCCGTTTGGTCAAACACTTGCGTAGTGTTAGAGCATCTCTGTGAGCGTTAAAGTACGGTGTTAAATTTAAAGCACTGTGGGGTGTTTAAAGTACCCTGCTGCGTAACAGACTCGTAATGGCTTCGCCAATCAGTACTAAGATGATAATCGCGATCAAAATAGTAGCGACTGTCGGCCAAGCAAAGGTGTCGATAGCGCCTTGCAGAATCACGCCTATGCCACCTGCGCCAACGAGCCCCAGCACGGTGGATTCCCGGATGTTGATATCCCAGCGCAAAATCACGATGGCAAAAAAGGCTGGCATCACCTGGGGCACAATAGCGTAGGCGACCACTTTTGCTTTTGAAGCGCCGGTGGCTTCCATCGCCTCTACCGGCCGACGGTCAATTTCTTCAATGGCTTCACCCATTAATTTGCCAATAAAACCGACTGAGCGAAACACAATCGCCAGGATCCCTGCTAATACGCCGGGGCCAAAAATAGCCACGAATAACAGCGCCCATATAATCGTATTCACCGAGCGGCTGGAGACCAGAATAAAGCGCCCCAGCCATAGGCAGGCACGATTGGGGGTGGTGTTCTGGGCGGCAATATAGGCGACCGGCAAGGCGAGAAAAATAGTCAGAAATGTGGCTAATGTCGCGATATGCACGGTTTCCAGCAGCGCGTTCAGAATGTTGCTTAACCCGGCAGCGCTGGGTGGCCACATGCGCCCAGCCAAATTAGACATTTGATTGGGAGCATCCCATACCCAGGGCCAGAAAATATCAATATCGCGAACCGCCCAGAACACCAGCATCAGTGTGCCTAGCAGTACAGCGTAGCGGATTAAGCGTTCTTTACGGTCGTAGCGATGCCAAACCCGGTCGGCAAGTTGCTGAGCGTGATCTACCATATTTTTTTCCTCACCCAGCCGCTGATGCCTTCACTTAGTAAAATAACCGCAATAATGACCAGTAGAATCGCAAAGGCGAAGTCGTAATCATAGCGGCCAAAGGCATTCATTAATGTGCCACCAATACCGCCTGCACCGACGATGCCGACTACCGCAGAGGCGCGTAGGTTGCTATCAAGCTGGTACATCGATAGACCGACCTGGCGGGGCAATATTTGTGGAAAGACGGCGTAATAAAGCGTGGCAATGTAGCCTGCTCCTGCCGCGCGCATGGCTTCTACCTGCCCCCAGTCAATCTCTTCGATCTCTTCTGCTAGCAGCTTTCCAACAAACCCGATGGAGTAGAGCGTCAGCGTTAAAATACCTGCCAGCGGCCCAAAGCCAACGGCCGCCACGAATAAAATAGCCACGATAACGGGGTGAAAGCTGCGCGAGATAATAATGACCGCGCGGCCAATCACGTAAATGGGCATCGGGGCAATGTTACGAGCGGCCATCACCGCAAACGGAATCGATAAAAAAACGCCTAGCAATGTGGCGAGAATGGCAATTTGAAAGCTCTCTTTAAAGCCTGTCAGGAGTAGCTCGTAACGTTCCAGACTAGGTGGAAAACCGCCGCTAAAGATACGCGCTGCCCGTGGTAAGCCTTCTGAAATGCGCGCCCAGTTAAACGGCAAAGAGCCGAAAGCCCACACCAGATAAATCGCAGCGACAATGAAAATGCCGTAGCGGATGATGGGGTTGGCAATGAATGGCGGTTTTTTCCAGCTGCGTGGGGGAGACGGGGCGTCAGACGGCGTCATGTCGTGGCTCCTCAGCATGGTCACCGGGCTGCTCGGTAATAGCGTCATCAGGCGCTTCAATACCACCATAAATGGCATCAAGAGCGTCTTTGTTGAAGTCTGCAGGCACCCCATCAAAAATCATTTTGCCGTGGCGTAAGCCGACAATGCGCTCAGTGTAGGTTTTTGCCTGCGCAACGTTATGAATATTGATCAACACCGGTAGCGAAAGCTCACTGGCAAGGCTCTGCAGCAGTATCATTATTTGCTCGGACGTGCGCGGGTCGAGCGATGCCGTTGGTTCGTCGGCCAGCAACAGGTCGGGCTCTTGCATCAATGCCCGCACCACCCCGACACGCTGGCGCTCACCGCCGGAAAGCTCATCGGCGCGTTTATTGGCGTAATGAGCAATCCCAACGCGCTCCATAAGGGTAAATGCGCGCTCAATATCGGCTTGAGGGTAGCGACGCGAGATTGCTTGATAGAGATTAACGTAGCCAAGCCGCCCGGCCAGTACGTTCTCCATGACGGTGAGGCGATCAAGTAAGTTAAATCCCTGGAAAACCATGCCAATTTTGCGCCGGGCACGGCGTAACTCAGCGCCTTTCACATTCACCAGTTCGGTGCCGTTGAGTTTGATAGAGCCCGATGTAGGTTCTACTAAGCGGTTGATACAGCGAAGCATGGTGCTTTTACCGGCACCGGATGCGCCGACAATCGAAACAACGCTGTTGCCCTCTACTTTAAGGTCGAGCCCTTTCAGCACTGCCTCGTTGTGGCCATAACGCTTGACCAGATTGGTAATTTCCAGCATGTAATTGTTTCCATCGAAAGGCGAATAATCGCGCCGCCGGAGGCGGCGCAATCGCTATTACTCTAGGTTTTCTCGTGTATAGCTCACGTCATTAGCTGCCTGGATGGTACGAATCACTTGCCAGTTATCTTTGTAATTAATCGGAATAAACTTTTCGACGCCTTCAAACTCTTCGCCAAGCTCGGTGCCGACGAAATCGAAGGTAAAGAAGGCTTCCTCGATTTTTTCTACAAGATCCGGGTGTAGGTTATGGGCGTAGTTATAGGAGGTCGTGGGGAATCGATCAGATTCGTAGATCAGACGTACATCTTCCTCATCGTAAAGGCCGCGTGCTGCCATACGTTCGACCACTTCAGAAGCCACCGGCGCGGCATCGTAATCCCGTGCGACGACGCCCAACATCGATTGGTCATGGCTGCCCGAGTAAACGACGTCGTAATCCTCTTCGGGGGTGATGCCAAGCTCTGGCAGTAAGGCACGCGGCGCTAGATTACCGGAGTTGGACGTTGGCGAGGTGTGGGCAACACGCTTGCCCTTGAGGTCTTCCAGGCTTTCAATGTCTGAATCTGCGTGGGTAAAGAGCTGCAGGGTGTAGCCGAACTGACCATCATCAGACCCCATCAGTGCGAAGGGCACCGCGCCTGCCAAGTTAACGGCAAAAGGCGTCGGGCCGGTCGAGAAGCCCGCAATGTGTAAGCGCCCACTGCGCATGGCTTCGACTTGTGCGGCGTTAGATTGAACAGCAAAGAAACGCACATCGCGTTCGGTGACCTCGGATAGATGATCAATAAAGGGCTGCCAGATATCCGAATAAATGGCCGGGTCTTCTACCGGGGTATAAGCAAAAATAAGCGTGTCTGGGTTCGCCCATTCAGACTCGTCACTTGGCCGATCAGCCACCATGTCGCCGTTTTCATCGCAGTACATTGGGTCCAGGTCGCCACGCTCGCACTCTGCTAAAGCATGGGTAGAGAGGAGTGCGAAGGGGAGCAGTGATGCAGCCGCTAGCATGGCAAGCGGGCGCTTGCAGAAACGTGATGTTTCCATAGTTAGCCTCTTATGTGCGTTATTTTTGTGTTGTGCTATCCACTATCGAATTCAGCGCTTCTTTTACGGCGCGTACGTTTCGCAAGTGGACATTTGTAGCGCTAGATGTTTATTTTTCGAAAACGATCTCTTTCAATCTAGGGTTTATTACGAAGATATGTCAAACACTTTCACTGCCGCCTTCTACCATTGGCGAAATCGCTATCTGTTGATGCGCCATGGCCATAGCCAAGCGAACGAACAAGGCCTCATTATTAGTTCGCCTGGGCGTGGTCTTTGCGACTTCGGCTTGTCGCCTCTGGGCGAAGAGCAGCTCTCAACAGTCGTTGCACAATGGTGTTGGCCGACGCCCACCAAGGTGCTGCACTCAGACTTTTTGCGCACAACACAAACCGCTGATCGAGTCGCTGCAGCGTTTGGCTTAACGCTGGAAAAAGAGGCGCGCCTTCGTGAGCGTTACTTCGGTGAACTCGATGGCCAATCGGATAGGCATTACCCTGACGTCTGGGCGTTAGATGCCCAAGATGCTGACCATCAACAGCATCAGGTGGAGGCGGTTAGCCACGTCGCCAAGCGGATGTGCGCAGTGATTGAGGAGCTAGAGCGCCGCTGTGAAGGTGAGACGGTACTGGTGGTGAGCCATGGCGATCCACTACAGATACTGCTCACAGCTCTCGCCAATAAACCGCTAATGCAACATCGCGAGCAACCTGCTCTGCAGCCTGCCAGTATTACTCCGCTGGGCAGTTAGCCGATTTCTGGTGCGGGTTGGCAGTGGTTGTGGGAGAGCGGGCAATGAATCGGCATCGCTGGAGGTAACAATGGGCCTTCGCTGAGGCCCATTGTTTTATCAACTGTTTTATCAACTGCTTTGCCAATTGCGTTACTTAGTGCCCCAGAATCTGGCTTAAGAATAGCTGGGTACGTTCTGACTGCGGGTTATTGAAGAACGGCTCAGGCGCGTTTTCTTCGATGATTTGCCCTTGGTCCATAAAAATCACCCGGTCGGCGACGGTTTTGGCAAAGCCCATTTCGTGGGTCACACACAGCATGGTCATGCCTTCATTGGCAAGCTCGACCATGACGTCTAGTACTTCCTTGATCATTTCTGGGTCAAGGGCCGACGTTGGTTCGTCGAAGAGCATGACGTCAGGATGCATGCACAGTGAGCGGGCAATGGCGACCCGCTGCTGCTGACCGCCGGAAAGCTGACCCGGGTACTTATGCGCCTGTTCGGCAATACGCACCCGTTCTAAGTATTGCATGGCCATTTCTTCTGCTTCGCGGCGCGGCTTTTTTTGCACCCACATGGGCGCGATACAGCAGTTTTCCAGCACGGTTAAGTGAGGGAAGAGGTTGAAGTGCTGGAATACCATGCCCACGCTACGGCGGATTTGCTCGATACGCTTAACGTCTTGGGTAAGCGGTACGCCGCCGACCACGATATCGCCTTGCTGGTGCTCTTCCAGGTGATTAATGCAGCGAATCAAGGTTGATTTGCCCGAGCCTGAAGGCCCGCAAATAACGATACGCTCGCCGCGCTTTACTTCCAGGCCGATATCGCGCAGCACGTGGAAATCACCGTACCATTTATTAACGCCGCGCATTTCAACCATTAGATCCGAAGTCGGGGTGCCAGAGATGTCGGTAGCTGCTTGAGTCATGTCTTTATCCTGCTAAAAAATCGTTAATAAAAGCGGCGTTAGCGCTTATGACCGGTGTGTAGCTTGCGCTCTAAATACTGGCTATAGCGCGACATGCTGAAACAGAAGACCCAGAACATGAAGGCGGCAAAGACATAGCCTTCAAGCGAGAAGCCCAGCCAGCGTGAGTCGGCTAGTGCCGCTTGCACGATCCCCAGTAGGTCAAATAGCCCGATGATCATGACCAGGGTGGTGTCTTTAAACAGCGAAATGAAGGTATTAACGATACCGGGAATCATCATTTTCAGCGCCTGGGGAAGCACTATCAGCCCCATGCGTTTCCAGTAGGTCATACCGAGCGCCGCAGCAGCTTCTTCTTGGCCCTTTGGAATGGCTTGCAGACCACCACGAATAACCTCGGCCATGTAGGCGCTTTGGAATAGCGTTAGGCCGATTAGTGCCCGCACTAAACGGTCTACATTCATCTCAGAAGGTAGAAAAAGTGGCAGCATTACCGAGGCCATGAATAGCACCGTAATCAGCGGTACCCCACGCCAGAACTCGATAAATACGACGCAGAAGCTTTTCACGATGGGCATATTGGAGCGTCGCCCCAACGCCAGCACAATGCCGATAGGCAGTGCGCCCACCATACCGACGGTAGCCAGCAGCAGGGTTAGCAGCAAGCCACCCCAGCGATGCGTAGGCACGCGAGGCATGTCAAAGTAGCCGCCGTGCAGCAGCACATAGGCAACGATGGGGAAGCCGATGAGCGCGAATATCGCCACCCAACGTTTGAGGGGCAGGCGCGGAATGGCTAGCCAAGCTATCAGCGTAAAGAAACCAGCAAAGACGATGTTGGCTCGCCAGATTTCCTCACGGGGATACAGACCGTAGATAAACTGGGTTAAGCGTGCATTGATGAAGACCCAGCAAGCCCCTTCCCGAGAACAGTCATCTCGTGTGGTACCGATCCAATCGGCGTTCAAAAACGCCCACTGAACGGTGGGAACGACAAGCAAATAGAGTATGTAAAGCCCGATAAGAGTCAGGAGGGTATTGATCGGACCATTGAACAGATTGGCACGCAGCCAAGCAACTGCCCCAACAGAGCTACTGGGAGCTGGCCGCCCTTTAATGATTGTTTGATTATGGATCATGGAAATATCCTCACCGTCGGCCTAGCGTTCAACCAGTGCCACTCGGGCGTTGAACCAGTTCATAAACATGGACACCAGCAGGCTGATGGTTAGGTAGACCGCCATGGTCATCGCAATAACCTCAATGGCCTGGCCGGTCTGGTTCAGCGTGGTACCTGCAAACACCGAGACAAGGTCGGGATAACCGATGGCGGTTGCCAGCGACGAGTTCTTAATCAAGTTCAGGTACTGGCTGGTTAGCGGTGGAATAATGACGCGCAGTGCCTGAGGGATAACCACCAGACGAAGTACCAAGTTGCGTGGCAGGCTTAGCGCCTGGGCGGCCTCTGTTTGCCCGTGCGAAATTGCCTGAATACCAGAGCGGACAATTTCGGCAATAAAGGAGGCGGTATAAATCGACAGTGCCAGCCAAAGGGCGAGGAACTCAGGGATCACCGTAATACCGCCACGGAAATTAAAGCCGCGTAGTTCCGGCATTTCCCAGGTAACCGGCACGCCAGTAGCAACGAGCACTAATAGCGGTAAGCCAAAAATCAGCACAAACGATATCCAGTAAGCCGGCAGGCGTTTACCGGTGGCTTCGTGGCGACGCTTGTTCCATATCACCAGGGCAATACTGGCAACAATGGCGATAAGGAAGGTAAGCGGGATCAAGCCAAAGCCAGACTCAAACAGCGGTTGGGGTAAATACAGTCCGCGCACGTTGAGAAAGATGACTTCACCAAATGCCAGGCTATCTCTGGCGCTTGGCATCGTGCGTAAGACCGCAAAGTACCAGAAGAATATTTGCAGTAGCAGCGGGATATTGCGGAAAGTTTCGATATAGGCAGTGGCTAAGCGCGCTAGCAGCCAGTTAGGCGACAGGCGGGCGATGCCGACAATAAAGCCAATGATGGTCGCGGCCAATACCCCTAGGCCACCCACCAGCAACGTATTCAGTAAGCCGACCAAGAAGGTACGGCCATAAGTGCTTTGAGATGAGTAGTCGATCAGACTCTGCACAATCCCAAAGCCTGCGGTGTTGCCCAAGAAACCAAACCCGGTGGTGATACCACGTGCGGATAAGTTGTCTTGGACATTACCGACAATGTAGAACAGAAAGGCTGCCACAGCGGCGACGAGGAGTAGCTGGAATATAAGCGCACGTTTGGCGCGATCTCGCCAAAACGGCGGCTTGTGGCCAGCGGGACGAGTGTTAGGACTTACGGACATGGAAGGCGTCTCCGCGATACGGACGGTCAATCAAATGGCCCGCCGATGCCCTTGAAAGGATGGAGCGGCGGGCCGGGGTCAAACGAGACGCTTAGCGAATCGGCGGTGCGTACTGGAAGCCACCTTGGTTCCAGAGGGCGTTAACACCACGTTCAATTTCAAGTGGAGAGCCCATGCCGACGTTGCGCTCAAAGCTTTCGCCGTAGTTACCGACTTGGCTGAGGATGTTGTAGGCCCAATCGGCTTCTAAGCCCATACCTTCACCATAGTTGCCGTCTTGGCCGAGTAGGCGGGCAACATCAGGATTCTCAGAGTTGAGCATCTCTTCGGCATTTTCACTGGTGACGCCATACTCTTCGCCGTTAATCATGGCGAATAGCGACCACTTCACGATGTTAAACCATACATCGTCGCCTTGACGTACAACAGGGCCCAGAGGCTCTTTGGAAATAATGTCGGGTAGAATGACCGCGCTGTCCGGGTCATCTAGCTGAATACGCAGTGCCGCCAGCTGAGAGGTATCCGAGGTCAATACATCACAGCGCCCAGACTGGAAGCCACCTACGGTTTGTTCAGAGGTATCAAATACAATGGGGTCGAACTGCATATCGTTGGCGCGGAAGTAGTCGGCTACGTTGAGTTCGGTCGTGGTGCCAGACTGAATACAAATAGCGGCACCATCCAATTCGCTGGCACCACTAAGCCCCAGATCGCGGTTAACTAGGAAGCCGATACCGTCGTAAAAGGTCACGCCAGTGAAGTTAAGGCCCAGGGTAGTGTCACGAGTGGTGGTCCAAGTGGTATTACGCGATAGTACATCGACTTCGCCAGACTGAAGGGCTGTAAAGCGCTCTACGGCGTTCAGGGAAATATAGTTCACCGCATCAGCATCACCGAGAACGGCGGCGGCAACGGCACGACATACATCAACGTCGAGTCCTTGCCAGTTACCTTCATCGTCCGGGGCAGAAAAACCTGGCAGGCCATCGCTGACGCCGCACTGAACAGCGCCGCGTTCCTTCGTGTCTGCTAACGTATCAGCCTGAGCAGTGGCGACACCGGCCAGCGTGATAGCACCCGCGGAGGCCAGCAGTACCAAGTGTTTCTTATTCATCATGGTCTTTCCCCTTACTCGATTTAATGTCGTTATGCATGCAGATGCATGACACTAAAAGCTAGCAAGGAAGGTGCCAGAAAGGATATGTCGTCAAATTCAGCGCTTTTCAACGCAAAATCCCTGCTGTATACGAAAGTATTGGTGCAAAAAGAAACATTAGCGACTAGTGATTGCTCTATTTTAATGCGTAGTCGCTAATGTGACTGCTAGCTTAAAAACAGTGTAGCTCAGCGTTATGAATTAACGAGCTTAAAGGATGAACAAGATTAACGAATAGGCGGTGCGTATTGAATGCCACCATTTTTCCACAAGGCGTTTAAGCCTCTGGCAATCTTGAAGTCGGAGTCGGCACCAACGTTTCTATCAAAGATATCGGCATAGTTACCCACCTGCTTGATGATTTGATACGCCCAGTCAGAATTGATACCCATTGGCTCGCCGAAGTCACCATCTTGGCCAAGCAAGCGCATGACATCAGGGTTTTCCGAATTAAGCTGTTCATCTACGTTAGCTTGTGTAATGCCCAGCTCTTCCGCATTAAGCATGGCAAACAGCGACCACTTCACAAGATTGAACCATTGGTCATCATTTTGACGAACGGCTGGGCCCAGCGGCTCTTTCGAGATAATTTCAGGGAGCACCACCGCCATGTCGGGGTCAGCAAGCTGCATCCGCTGGGCATACAGTTGGGAAGCGTCAGAGCTTAAAACATCGCAGCGGCCTGCTTCAAAGCCGGCAATCGACTGCTCGGGAGCATCAAAAACGACAGCATCATAAGTCATGCCGTTGATGCGGAAGTAATCAGAAAGATTGAGTTCGCTGGTGGTGCCAGACTGGGTGCAAACTGCTGCGCCATCAAGCTCTTTGGCGCTTTGCACGCCTAGATCGCTGGCCACCATAAAGGCTTGGCCATCGTAGTAACTCACGCCGGTAAAATTCATCCCCATTGTTGTGTCACGGCTTGAGGTCCAAGTTGTGGTGCGTGATAGCACATCGACTTCGCCAGACTGCAGCGCGGTAAAACGCTCTACTGAGTCGAGTGGCACGAAATCTACTTTTGTCGCGTCGCCAAGCGCCGCGGCGGCAATAGCACGGCATACATCGGTATCCAGGCCTCGGTATTGGTCGTCGTCATCTAATGACGAAAAGCCTGGCTGGGCAGCGTTAACGCCACAGCGCACGCTGTCGCGCTCCTGAACGGTTTCCAGCGTGCTGGCCATAGCCATCGCCGGCACTAAAACACCAATTCCTACTCCCAACCAACGAACGGTTTTCATTTGTTATTCCTTAACGTGAAAGGGCTAGTAAACGTAAGCATATAAAAAGCCGAGCAATGCTCGGCTTTTTGGCTATTCGCAGACGCACTGTTATGCGAAGGCTTTACGCATAAAAGGCGGCAGCGATAGTGCACCACGGTGAGCATCACTAGTGTAGTACTGTAGCGGCATTTGATGCTCAGCGGCAGCCTGTTCGCGGAAGCTTTCAACGCTGGTCGCTTTACCGGCCAACGTGACACTCCACCAGCCTGAAGGGTAAACCGGCTGGGGGAAGGGCAGTGTGGCCACGCTATCAAAGCCCGCTTCACGCATGTCGTTACGCAGTTCACGAATGATAGAGCCGCTGTGGTAAAGCGGTGATTCGCTTTGCTGCACCATCACGCCGCCGCTTTTAAGAATGCGGTGGCAGCGCTTCAAAAAGTCGGTTTTGAACAGGCCTTCTGCAGGGCCGACCGGGTCGGTAGAGTCGATGATCAGCACGTCGATGCTCTCGTCGGCTGCGTCGTCTACCCACTTCACACCATCCGCAAACAGCAGCTCGGCACGTGGGTCACCGTTAGCTTCTACCAGCGCGGGGAAGAAGCGCTCGGCGGCCTTTGTCACTTCCTCATCGATGTCGATTTGCGTGACTTTCTCAACGCCCGGATGACGCAGCACTTCCTTCAGCGTGCCGCAGTCGCCACCGCCAATAATCACTACCCGCTTGGGGTCTTGATGAGTGAACAACGCCGGGTGGGCAATCATTTCGTGGTAGAGGAAGTTGTCGCGATCGGTCAGCATCACGCAGCCATCCAGCACCATCAGGTTGCCGTAGGTCTCGGTGGCGTACACTTCCAAGTGCTGGTAGGGGCTTTGCACATCCAGCAGCTTCTCAGTGACTTTCAGCGAGAAAGCGCTGCCGTGGCTATCAAATACTTCGGTAAACCACTGGTCGTCGCGTAAATCGCTCATGACTTTGCTCCTGGGCACGGGGCGTCTGTTTGGGTAGGAATGCTTTGATGATACTGCGGGCTTAAATCGTGCAGCGCCTCCATAAAGGCGGTGACGTGATCCGGGTTGGTGAACTGGCTGATGCCATGGCCCAAGTTAAAGACGTGGCCAGGACCGTGCCCATAGCTTTCCAACACCCGTGCGACTTCCGCGCGGATGGCAGAAGGACGTGCGAACAACACATTGGGGTCGAGGTTGCCTTGCAGCGCTACTTTATGGCCTACCCGTGCGCGGGCGTCGGAAAGTTCGGTGGACCAATCGATACCAAGCGCATCGGCTCCGGCACAGGCGATGTGCTCCAGCCATTGGCCGCCGTTCTTGGTAAACAGAATAACCGGCACATGGCGACCATCGTGCTCACGAATCAGGCCAGAGACAATTTGCTCCATGTAGCGCAGTGAAAATTCAAGGTAGGCGGGGGTTGAAAGTGCACCACCCCAGGTATCAAAAATCTGTACCGCCTGAGCGCCGGCGCGAATCTGCGCGTTTAGGTAGTCGGTTACCGACTGCGCCAGGGTATCAAGCAATTGGTGCATGGTGTCTGGCGTATCGTAAAGCATGGTTTTCAGGTGGCGGAAATCTTTGCTAGAACCGCCTTCCACCATGTAGGTGGCTAGCGTCCAGGGGCTGCCCGAAAAGCCGATCAACGGCATGCGGCCGTTCAGCTCACGACGGATGGTCGATACGGCGCGCATCACATAATCGAGATCGCGCTCGGCGTTGGGCACCGTTAACGCTGCAACCTCTTCTGGAGTGCGCACGGTTTTTCTGAATTTCGGGCCTTCACCGGTTTCGAAATAAAGCCCTAGCCCCATCGCATCTGGAATTGTGAGGATGTCGGAGAAGAGAATGGCGGCATCTAGTGGGTAACGCTCAAGGGGCTGTAGCGTTACTTCACAAGCTAGGTCATGGTTGCGACACAGATCCATAAAACTACCCGCATCGGCGCGGCTGGCGCGATATTCTGGCAGGTATCGGCCTGCTTGGCGCATCATCCACACCGGAGTGCGGTCGACGGGCTGGCGAGCCAGCGCACGAAGAAAACGGTCGTTTTGCAAAGGTGTGGTGGTCATAAACACTTGCTCTTGAGAAGTTTGCCCGCATTGTAAGGGAGTCATTGTACTTGAAGATAACGGTACTTGAAGATAACTGTGTCTGAAGGCGGCAATTGTACTTAAAAACGTACTTAAAAACGCCTCTCCCTGTTGAGACCGTGAGGCTGCCGCTGCTTCCTGATAGAATGTTTTCTTATTTTTCCAACACCGGTGTGGTTAGCTGGTTTGGTTAATCGACGAGGTAACCTGTGACCATTCGCTTCATTGCCGCTTCCCGGCTGCCCACCCCTTGGGCCACATTCACCATGCACGGCTTCGAAGACGAAGCCACGGGTAAAGACCATATCGCCTTAACGCTCGGTGATGTGAGCGGCGGCGAGCCAGTACTGGGGCGCGTGCATTCTGAATGTTTAACCGGCGATGCACTGTTTTCCATGCGCTGCGACTGCGGCTATCAGCTACAAGAAGCGCTCAAGCGAATTGCCCAAGAAGGGCGTGGCGTGCTGTTCTACCTGCGCCAGGAGGGGCGAGGTATTGGGCTGCTGAATAAAATCCGCGCTTATCATCTGCAAGACCAAGGTGCAGATACGGTTGAAGCCAATGAGCAACTTGGTTTCGGTGCGGACATGCGTCGCTACGACCTGTGCGTGCCAATGCTTAACCACTTGGGTATCACGGCATTAAAACTGATGACCAACAACCCTCGTAAGGTGGATGCCTTAACCCGGGATGGCGTGAACGTGGTTGAGCGCCTGCCAATTACCACCGGCCTGAATCCCCATAATGAGCACTACCTCTCAACCAAAGCGGGAAAACTTGGCCATATGATGGCGCTGGACGATTTTACCCAAGCCAGCGACGTCGATATCGAACGTAAAGGGTGACTAAGCCCTTTTGTCACACTATTTTTAACCGCTCTTCTGTCTGAAAGCTTCTAAAGCCCGCTCTCCTGAGTATTTGTTGAGCAGATACTCGGCTGAGTTTGGTTAAGGCTGCGTAATGATCGAGATGTAATTAGCTTATAACTGCCTGAGTGACTATTTTGCATAGTGGGGTAGGGGAAACGATCTTCTCTACGCTGACTATCCTACGTTACGTGACAGAGGTTTGTTATGGCTGAAACAATTATTAAAATTGACCTTAAACAATCACCTTACGAGAACGAACAGATCCATAATCGCTGGCATCCCGATATACCCATGGCCTGCATGGTAAAGCCTGGCGACGACTTTATCGTTGAGTGTCATGACTGGACTGGCGGGCAAATCCATAACAATGACAGCGCCGACGATGTCCGTGATGTTGACTTAACCCAGGTTCACTTTTTATCAGGTCCCGTAGGGGTTGAAGGTGCTGAGCCTGGCGATTTGTTGGTAGTCGATATTCTTGATATTGGTACCTTTGAGGAGAGTCAGTGGGGGTTCAATGGCTTTTTCTCTAAACAGAATGGCGGTGGTTTTTTAACCGAGCACTTCCCAGAGGCTCAAAAGTCGATCTGGGACTTTAACGGCATGTTCACTAAATCCCGACATATTCCAGGTGTCGAGTTTGCGGGTTTGATCCATCCGGGCTTGATTGGTTGTCTACCGTCAAAAGAGATGTTGGCTGAATGGAATAAGCGGGAAAAAGCACTTTACGATACCGAGCCTGACCGTATCCCCCAGTTAGCCGCGCTCCCCTACGCCGATACGGCGCATATGGGGAAATTATCAGGCGCTGCAAAGCAACAAGCTGCCGCTGAAGGCGCGCGCACAGTTCCGCCCCGTGAGCATGGTGGTAATTGTGATATCAAAGACTTATCGCGTGGGTCGACAATTTATTTTCCTGTTTATGTGAAAGATGGTGGCTTGTCGGTAGGCGATCTGCACTTTAGCCAAGGTGATGGGGAAATCACCTTTTGCGGTGCTATTGAGATGGCGGGCTGGATCCACTTGCGGGTTAACCTGATCAAAGGTGGAATGGAGAAGTACGCCATCAAGAACCCTATTTTCAAGCCAAGCCCTATCACGCCGAAATACGATGATTACCTAATCTTTGAAGGGGTATCGGTCGACGAACAGGGTAAACAGCACTACCTGGATGTGCACGTGGCTTATCGTCAGGCCGTTCTCAATGCGATTGAGTATCTCAAAAAATTTGGTTACACCGGTGCCCAGGCCTACTCGCTGCTAGGCTGCGCCCCCGTACAAGGGCATATCAGTGGCGTTGTCGATATTCCCAATGCCTGTGCAACACTTTGGCTGCCAACGGATATTTTTGATATTGATGTGAAGCCAAATGCCAATGGGCCTGGAGCGCAAGTCGCCCAGGGGGCTGATCTGCCGCTCTCCAAGGATAAGTAGAGCGCCTAACTATAGCTGCATTGAGAAAGGCAGCGACACGCCAGTATCGCTGCCTGTTAAAAAGGGATGCTAACAACAAGGAGAAAGCGGTATGCCTCTCTATGACTATAAATGTGCTACCCATGGCTTATTCCACGAACTGGTTCCACTGAGCGAGGTAGGTGATGCTTGCGCTTGCCCAACGTGTGGAACGTTGTCACCACGAGTACTGCTGGTCGCCCCTCAGTTATTAACAATGGACCCAACACGGCGCAGCGCTTTTGCGCGGAATGAAAAAGCCGCACACGAGCCGAGGCATGGCAACCAGCAGAGTGAGCGCGAAAAAGGCTGTTGCCATCAAGCGCATCATAAGCCCCAAGTATTTTATACGGCGGAAGGTAATAAAATGTTCCCTTCCGCACGTCCTTGGATGATAAGTCATTAAGCGTTAGGTCACTTTGCCCGCGCTATCCACGCCAGCGGTGTCGACAGCGAGTGCCTGGGTAGCGTCATTCGCGGTTAAAAATACTAAGCCGCTGCCGCTCGCTCTTTTTCCACGGCGCGGGCTAGCGCTGGTCGATCAGCGTGACGTGCGCGATAGACCGCTAGGGGGTCAGACAGCCGGTGTTTCATGCTGGCTGCCCACGTTAACGTATGGGTAAGGAAGAGATCCGCCAGGGTAAATGTCTCGCCGACTAACGTCTCTTGGCCTTTGTAGCGGCGCTCTAGTGCTAGCAGTGCCCGCTGGAATTCCCAGGCGGCGGTGGGTAGCACTGACGGCACGCGCTTATCTTGGGGGAGGGCAAACTTATGCTTGGCCTGAAGCCACAGCGGTTGCTCGATTTCGGTGACGATAAAGCTTAGCCACTGGTCGACCTGCGCTCGCTCAGCGGCGCTTTGTGGCAGAAGGTTGCCATCACCGTATTGCTCGGCTAGGTAACGGCAGATGGGGGCCGATTCAAACAGCGTTAGCTCGCCATCTTCAATCACTGGCACCTTGCCGTCTGGGTGGCGGGCTAGGTGCTCAGCAGTTTGTCCTTCGCCTCTGTCCAGCGCGATATGCTGACAGCGGTACTCCAGGCCAAGCTCTTCAAGTGTCCAGGTAACCCGCAGCGAGCGAGAGTTCGGGAAACTATAGTTCGTTATCATTAGGCGGCTCCTAAGCAGCGCGATGAGTTTTTACTCTAGCGAGTGCTTAGAAACCTGTCGAGCTACCTGTCTCGGGCGCTGCGGATACGTTCGTAAGCATTGCCAATTTCGCTGGTGCGCGCTTGGGCCACTTCACGCATGCTTTCAGGCAGCCCTTTGCCTGCCAGCTTATCGGGGTGGTTTTGGCTCATCAGGCGGCGGTACGCTTTTTTAATCTCGGCGTCGCTGGCATCTTCACTCACGCCCAGTACTTGATAGGCGTCTTTCAATGCCTCTTCGCTGGAGCCCTGCGAATTCGCGGCGGCACCGTGAAGCATGGCTTCGATTTGCTGTACTTCGGCGTCGCTACAGCCTACGCCGCGGGCCACGCGCAAAATCATCTCGTGCTCGGCAGGATGCAGCACGCCGTCGGCCGCAATGGCGGTTAACTGAACCTGCAAAAACACTTGGCGTAAAACCGGTTGGCGCTGGGTCAATCGGTTAACGTTCGCCAGCTCTGCATCAAGGTTAAAGCCGTCGGCGCGTCCGCGCTCGAAGGCCGCTCGCGCCTTGGCACGCTGTTCGCCCTGAAGGTGCATTTGGTCGAACAGTTTTTCGGCCACGCCCAGCTCGCCATCGGTGACTTTACCGTCGGCTTGGCACAAGCAACCCATTACCGAGAAGATCGACTCTAAAAAGCCTTCTTGGATTTGTGCGCGGGCAGCGTTTAAGCGGCGGCTAATGCGTCGTCCTAGCCACCAGCCCAGCCCACCACCGACCAGCAGGCCAATGGGGCCGCCGGCAGCAAGGCCTATCAGGCCAAACAAAATAATCAAAAATAGCATGGTGTTCTCAGCCGTTGAAAAGTGAAAAGTTACGGGAGACGAGCGCGAATAGCGCGCTCGATACCGTCGGCATCCAGACCGCAGTCACGTAGCAACTCTGCGGGGGTGCCGTGCTCAACAAAGGTGTCAGGTAGGCCTAAATTGAGCACCTCGATTTGTACCCCTTCCGCGTGCAATAGCTCGTTCACAGCGCTGCCAGCGCCACCGGCGATCACATTCTCTTCCAGAGTGACCAGCAGCTCATGTTCATCGGCGGCGTGCAGTACGGTGTCTCGGTCCAGTGGCTTGATAGAGCGCATATTGATATGCGTTGCGTCGAGCTTTTCGGCAACCTCAGCGGCGGCGCCGTTGACACTACCAAACGCCAGCAATGCAATGCGCACACCCTCAGTTCCAGCGTCGCGGCGTAGCTGTGCTTGGCCGATGGGCAGTGGCTCTAAGTGCTCAGGAATAGCTGCGCCAGGGCCTGTACCACGCGGGTAACGAACCGCTGCTGGGCCTGGGTGATGATAAGCGGTGCTAAGCATGGCGCGGCACTCTGCTTCATCAGCAGGGGCTAGAATCACCATGCCCGGAATGCAGCGTAAAAAAGACAAATCCATGCTGCCGTGATGCGTCGGCCCGTCTTCACCCACAAGGCCTGCGCGGTCAATCGCAAAGGTTACGTCTAGATTCTGGACGGCAACATCGTGAATAAGTTGGTCGTAGCCGCGCTGTAAGAATGTGGAATAGATCGCCACGACAGGCTTCATGCTCTCGCAGGCCATGCCCGCAGCGAGCGTCACGGCATGCTGCTCGGCGATCGCGACATCAAAATAGCGCTCGGGATACTGCTGGGAGAAGCGAATTAAATCCGAGCCTTCGCCCATGGCGGGGGTTATTCCCATCAGCCGTGAATCCGCGGCTGCCATATCGCATAGCCAGTCGCCGAATACGTTGCAGTACTTTTTCTTAGCCGGGGCCTTGGGCGCTGCCGTGGGCTTCACCAGTGGCGCATTGGCAGTGGCGCTGGGCTTTTCTAGCTTAGTGATGGCGTGGTAGCCAATCTGGTCAGCTTCGGCGGGCAGAAAACCTTTACCTTTGACGGTTTTGATATGCAAAAATTGAGGGCCGTCCAGGTCGCGCAGGTTGCGCAACGTTTCGGTGAGCGCCTCAAGATCGTGGCCATCGATCGGGCCGATGTAGTGAAAGCCCATTTCTTCAAATAGCGTAGCAGGACTCACCATGCCCTTCATATGCTCTTCGGTGCGCTTGGCAAGTTCAAGCGCGCCCGGCAGATGGGAGAGCACTTTTTTGCCTTCTTCGCGCATCTTCAGGAAAGGCTGGCTAGACAGCACACGGGCTAGGTAGGTCGCGATGCCGCCAACATTTTCCGAGATCGACATCTCATTGTCGTTCAGCACCACTAGCATATTGGCGTTAACGTGGCCTGCATGGGCCAGCGCTTCAAACGCCATGCCCGCAGTGAGTGCGCCATCGCCAATAATGGCGCACACACGACGCGGGTCGTTTTGCGCCTGGGCGGCTAAGGCCATCCCCAGGGCGGCCGAGATCGACGTGCTAGAGTGGCCTACGCCAAAGGTGTCGTAATCGGACTCTGCACGGCGGGGAAAGGCTGCTAGTCCGCCATGCTGGCGAATGCTGAGCATCGCTTCGCGTCGCCCAGTTAAAATTTTATGTGGGTAGGCTTGGTGGCCTACGTCCCACACCAAGCGGTCTTTGGGCGTATGAAAGGCGTGGTGTAGCGCTACGGTCAGTTCCACAACGCCCAGGCCTGCACCGAAGTGGCCGCCTGTCACACCTACGCTGTATAGCAAATAGGCACGTAGTTCGTCAGCCAACTGAGCAAGCTGCTTAGCATTCATGGCCCGCAGCGCAGCGGGATGATCAAAAGAGTCGAGCAGCGGCGTTGCCGGGCGCTCGCGGGGAATCTCGTCGAACAGCTTCATAGGCATGTTTTCATGGACAGGGTCATGGACATCGTTTAGTGGTCGCGCTCGATCATATAGTGGGCAAGATCGGCCAGTGGCGCGCCTTGCTCGCCAAGCGGGGCGAGGGCGGCAATGGCCTCTTCAATCAGCATATTTGCTTTGCGCTGTGCGCCGGAAAGTCCCAGTAAGCTGGGGTAGGTCGGCTTGGCACGTGCAGCATCAGCGCCAGAGATTTTACCTAGCGTGACGGTATCGCCCGTCACATCAAGGACATCATCATGAATCTGGAAGGCTAGACCAATGGCGCGGGCGTAGCGAATTAGCGCGGTCAGCCGGGGGTCGTTTTCATCCACCGCGACTAAGCCGCCTAAGCGCACGGCGGCCACAATCAGCGCGCCGGTTTTGTGGGCATGCATATGCGCTAAGGCATCTACGTCCGGATGGCCACCGACGGCGGCTAAGTCGAGCGCCTGACCTGCGACCATTCCGGCCCGGCCAGAGGCAACGGCCAGCGTGCTGACCATGCTGCCAAGCCGCGGATGAGGCTGGCTGGCAAGCACCTCAAAAGCCAGTGCTTGCAGTGCATCTCCGGCTAAAATCGCGGTGGCTTCATCGAACGCTTTATGCACCGTGGGTTGGCCGCGACGCAGGTCGTCATCGTCCATAGCGGGAAGATCGTCATGAATCAATGAGTACGCATGAATCAGCTCAATGGCTGCTGCAGGGGCATCCAGCGCGTCTTCCGGCGCTCCTAGCGCGCTACCTGCGAGGTAGACCAGCAGTGGCCGCAAACGTTTGCCACCTACTAATAAGCCGTGACGCATAGCGGCTTCAAGGCGTGGCGCAACGGCTGTTTGGGAGTCAAACAAGGCTGAAAGTGTGGCATCCACCCGTGTGTTACTCGCCTGGCGCAGCGTCGCCAGTTGAGAAGCATTAGCTGTTGTTACCATGGCGGCGTTTCCTCGCTGTCGTTGCCGTGACCTGTGGCATTGTCCGTTTCTGGCGCCGTCGCGAAAGAGGTAATGTCAAGCTTACCATCGCGGTCTTCACTTAGTGCGCGAACTTTTAGTTCGGCGTTGTCGAGCCGCTGCTGGGCTTCACGCGTGAGTCGCACGCCTTGCTCAAACGCGGTCAGAGCGTTCTCCAATGAGAGTTCGCCGGATTCAAGGCGTTCCACAATGGTTTCAAGCTGTGAAACCGTTGCGGCGAAATCTTGCGCTGGTGGAGTGTTATCGCTCATTGGGTAAGGCCTACTATTTTGCTGGCGCCCTGACGCTGATTAAGGGCGGCGACTGTGGCTATAGCCGTGTTATCAAAAAATAAACGCCCAGTATACACCGAGCTAAGGGGGTGGCGTCTGCCCTCATCCCGGGTCAATTCTGCTACTTGCGTCTGGTTCATCTTGTAAACGCACACTTTTCATCATCTCAAGACGCCGAGAGCGGCTGTGGTTGTGCTACCATATGCGCCTTCCGTGAACCGATACACGGCGCATGCCGCCGACCATAGAGGTTGATTCAGCCATGGCCAAAACGTCCCTGGACAAGAGCAAGATCAAGATCCTGCTGCTCGAGGGCGTCCACCAAAGCGCGGTGGACAATTTTCACAACGCAGGTTACGAGAACATCGAGCACCTGCCGACATCGCTAGATGAGGCGTCGCTGATCGAGAAGATTCGCGATGTTCACTTCATCGGCATTCGTTCGCGTACGCAGCTCAATGAGCGCGTATTTGACGCGGCAGAAAAGCTGGTGGGCGTTGGCTGTTTCTGTATCGGCACGAACCAAGTTGATTTAACGGCAGCCCTTAAGCGCGGTATCGCGGTATTTAACGCGCCATACTCGAATACCCGCTCGGTTGCAGAGCTGGTGCTGGCAGAAGCCATCATGCTGCTACGTGGTATCCCCGAGAAGAATGCTCGCGCTCACCAGGGCGGCTGGCTGAAATCGGCGAAAAACTCCCACGAAGCGCGGGGCAAAACCCTGGGTATCGTTGGTTACGGTAGCATCGGTGCGCAGCTTTCAGTGCTGGCAGAATCGCTTGGTTTCAACGTTATCTATTACGATGTGATCACCAAGCTAGGCATGGGTAACGCGAATCAGGTAGCGAGTCTGGAGCAACTGTTAGCACGCTCTGACGTGGTCAGCCTGCACGTTCCTGACTTGCCTGCTACGCGCTGGATGATTGGCGAGAAAGAGATCGCAACCATGAAGCAGGGCGCCATCCTGATTAACGCAGCCCGTGGTAGCGTTGTTGAGATTGAGCCTCTGGCCGAGGCAATTAAAGCGGGCAAGCTTAACGGCGCCGCCATTGATGTCTTCCCGGTAGAACCGAAGGGCAACGATGAAGAGTTCCAAAGCCCGCTTCGCGGCCTGGATAACGTGATTTTAACCCCCCATATCGGTGGTTCTACCCTGGAAGCTCAGGAGAATATCGGTATCGAAGTGGCTGAAAAGCTGATTACGTATTCGGATAATGGCACCACGGTTACTTCTGTTAACTTCCCTGAAGTAGCGCTGCCTGCTCACCCGGATAAGCATCGTCTGTTGCACATTCATGACAACGTGCCGGGCGTGTTATCGCAAATTAACCGCGTACTGTCTGAAAACGGCATCAACATTTCAGGCCAGTACCTGCAAACCAATGACAAAGTCGGCTACGTGGTCATTGATGTCGATAAAGCCTACGGCCCACAGGCCCTAGAAGCATTGAAGAAAGTTGAGCATACGCTGAAAATTCGCGTGCTGTACTCGGCGCATAACGGTTAACCACTGCTGTCAGCGTGATCATCTAAAACGGCCCCTTCTTGGGGCCGTTTTGCGTTTCAGGGCTGAGATTGCGCTAGGCTAGGTCAAACAACAGCACTTCGGCTGCTTGTCCGCCGGTTATGCTAAATGTTTCACCCGGTTGAAAGGCGGCAGCATCTCCAGAGCCAAGAGTTTCGCCGTTAACGTCGATCGTGCCTTTCACCACATGCAGCCAGGCATAGCGTGACGGTGGGGCAGCCGCCTGCTCGCCAGCGTCGAACAAGCCAGCGTAAAGGTTAACGTCTTGGTTAACGCTCACCGAGCCTTCGCGACCATCTTGAGAAGCGACTAAACGCCACTGTCCCTGGCGTTCAGCGGTTGGAAAGGCTTTCTGCTCATAACTAGGGGTAATGCCGCGTTTGGCAGGCTCAATCCAAATCTGCAGGAAATGCAGCCCGTTCTCGTTAGAATGATTAAATTCGCTGTGCAATACGCCAGTACCTGCGGACATACGCTGTACATCGCCCGGGCGCATGACTTCACCGTTACCCATATTATCGCGATGCTCCATTTCCCCTTCCAGCACATAGGAGATGATCTCCATATCCTGGTGAGAGTGGGCGCCAAAGCCATGACCTGGGGCTACCCGATCTTCATTAATTACCCGCAGCGCGCGGAATCCCATATGGTTAGGGTCCATATAGTTGGCGAACGAAAAGGTGTGAAAAGAACGCAACCAGCCGTGGTCGGCATAGCCGCGCTGGTTAGAACGACGGATGTGCATGGTGTTCTCCTAAAGCGTCGTAAGGAATAACGCCAATATACGCTCGCTCGACTGGCGCGTGGGGTGAAGCTTTTGAGAGGGTTAGATCGAATAAATCGACTATTGATCTACGCTCCCCTAGCCATCGTCAGGCAGAGCAGCACTTTGCCGAAATTATTTGCTAAACTATGCGCGTTTATTGACCCGGTCCGCCCTTTGCGAGGGCGACTACCAGGAGTATTCCATGACGGAAACCACCCAAATGCCGCCCATTGTGGTCGCGGCACTGTATAAGTTTGTCACTCTGAACGACTTTGAAGCCCTACGCGAGCCACTGCGTCAGACAATGGTCGAGAACAGTGTTAAAGGCACGCTGCTGTTGGCGAAAGAAGGCATTAACGGCACCGTGGCGGGTACTCGCGAAGGCATTGATGCCTTGCTGGCTTGGCTGACCGCTGACCCTCGCCTAAGCGATATCGATCATAAAGAGTCCTACTGCGACGAAACGCCGTTTTACCGTACTAAGGTGAAACTGAAAAAAGAGATCGTCACTTTGGGCGTGCCGGGTATTGATCCCAACGATACCGTTGGCACCTACGTGGAGCCGGAAGATTGGAATGCCGTGATTTCCGATCCGGACGTGTTGGTGATTGATACCCGCAATGATTACGAAGTTGCGATTGGTAGCTTTGAGCGGGCGATTGACCCGAAAACGACCACCTTCCGTGAGTTTCCTGAGTACGTGCGTGAGCACTACAACCCAGCAAAGCACAAGAAAGTCGCGATGTTTTGCACTGGCGGTATCCGCTGTGAAAAGGCCTCTAGCTTTATGCTAAAAGAGGGCTTTGAAGAGGTCTACCATCTTAAAGGCGGTGTACTGAACTACCTCGAAAAGGTCCCGGAAGAGCAGTCTTTATGGCGTGGTGAGTGTTTTGTGTTTGATAACCGCGTCACCGTGCGCCATGACCTTAGCGAAGGCGAGCATGAGCAGTGCCACGCTTGCCGTATGCCTATTTCGCTTGAGGATATGCAGTCGTCGGCTTACGAGCCGGGCATCAGTTGCCCTCACTGCATCGACTCACTCCCCGAAAAAACCCGTGCTGCCGCCCGAGAGCGCCAACGCCAAATCGAGCTGGCTAAGGCGCGCGGTGAACCCCATCCCCTAGGCTATAACCATCGCCAGGGCAACCGCGCAAATACATAACCCACGAGGCCTCCTGCTCTTCAGGAGGCCTCTTTGGTCGTATCTCGCTAACATTAGCCTTTGTACGCGCTAGACTGAGCAACACTCGACTGTCTAGGAGCTTTCTATGTCTGCCTCTTCAGATGCGCCATTGGCGTCTTTAGATCTGCTGCAACGTACTGACTATCAAGGGGTTACGACCCTGACTTTAAACCAGCCGGAACGCTTCAATGCGTTATCTGAGGACATGCTGACGGCGCTGCAAGGTGCGCTTGATGACATTGCTCAGGACGAGCAAGTGCGCTGCGTGGTGTTGGCTGCGAACGGTAAGGCATTTTGCGCAGGGCATGACTTAAAGCAGATGCGTGCGAATCCTGATAAAGCCTACTACCAAGCACTGTTTGCTCGTTGCGGCGCGGTGATGCAGAGCATTGTTAACTTGCCTGTCCCTGTGATTGCTAAAGTTCAGGGTATTGCAACGGCCGCTGGCTGCCAGCTCGTCGCTAGCTGTGATTTGGCGGTAGCGGCTAGCAATGCCCGATTTGCCGTATCAGGAATCAATGTGGGGCTTTTCTGTTCGACACCTGCAGTAGCACTGTCGCGTAATGTGTCGCGAAAGCGGGCGATGGAAATGCTGCTGACCGGCGAGTTCATCAGCGCCTCCCAGGCCGCGGACTGGGGGCTTATCAACCGGGTTGCCGAAGAGAGCGAGCTGGATAGTGCCGTGGGCGAACTCACGGCGAGTATCTGCGCCAAGAGCGCAGTGGCGGTGCGCACTGGCAAAGCCATGTTCGCACGGCAGCTAGCGATGCCGTTAGAGGAAGCCTATGCGTTTGCTGGCGAAACCATGGCGTGCAACATGTTGGCCGACGATGCAGCTGAAGGGATTGATGCTTTCATTGCCAAGCGCCCACCTCAGTGGCGCCATCGCTAGCAACGCTTGAAATATCATTGGTGGAATTTGTTTCCGTAAACGCGACAGCGGGCCCGCTGGCGCGTTATCCTCCCTCACTTTATGCCTTCTCAGGAGAGGCGCTTTCAGGAGAAAGTAGGGTGAGTGACGTAAAGCGTAGGTCAGTCGGACGTCCGGCGGGGGCCACCAAGGCGAGCGGTGGGCACAGCCAATCATTAGTACGTGGCCTCACGCTGTTAGAGCATTTGTCGGCAAGTCCATTAGGGCTGGCTTTATCGGAGTTGGCGGAAATGGCGGATCTTGCGCCATCCACCACTCATCGATTGCTACAAGCGCTACAAAGTCAGGGGTTCGTGACGCAAGAGAGTGAGCAGGGACTTTGGCGCATTGATGTTAAAACCTTCCGCATTGGTAATAGCTTTTTAGAAGCACGTGATGTCGTCGCGCAAAGTCGGCCCTTTTTACGCCGTTTAACTGCAGAAACGGGGGAAACGGCGAATTTGGGGATTCGCGATGGTGCGACGGCGGTATTTCTTGCCCAGCATGAGTCGCCGCAGATGATGCGGATGATTACTCGGCTAGGCTCGCGAGCGCCGCTGCATGCTTCTGGGGTGGGCAAAGCTCTACTGGCTTGGATGAGCGAAGACGAGCGTACTGCGTTGCTGAAAGGTTACGACCTTGCGCGAGTGACTGAAAATACCTTGCATCAATCCGATGAGCTGTTGATCGAAATGGCGACTATTCGTGCTCAGGGGTTTGCCTGCGACCGTGAAGAGCATGCCGTGGGGTTGCACTGCGTGGCCGCCTGTATTCACGATGAGCATGGCACGCCGCTGGCAGCCATTTCAGTCTCTGGACCCATGGCGCGTATTCCTGAAGAGCGCCTATTGGCACTAGGTGCATTAGTGCGCACCATCGCCGATGAAATCACCCTTCAGCTGGGTGGCCAACTGCCGCGATGAGCGGTGCTTTGCGCCCCTGCAGTGACTGACAAAGACGGCACTTACTATGTTTAGCCTCTTCTGGGTGGCGCTGGCTAGCGCCACCTTACTGCCTGGCGGCTCAGAGGTATGGTTGGCACGATTGTGGTGCTTAGGCGAGCCCGCGTTTGGACTCTGGCTCGTTGCAACCGCTGGCAACACCGTGGGCAGTATGATCAATGTGGCGCTGGGACGTTATGCTCGCCAGTTTCAACATCGCCGCTGGTTCCCCGCGTCACCCACTGGATTAGCGCGTGCAGAGCGTTGGTATAAACGTTTTGGTGAAGTGAGCTTGCTGCTTTCGTGGGCGCCCGTGCTGGGTGATCCTCTCACCGTACTCGCAGGCATCTTCAAACTGCCCTGGTGGCGTGCACTGCTGTGGATTGTGGTGGCCAAAGGGGCGCGCTATGCACTGCTGTTGGCACTAGCCCACCACTGGCTGGCACCGCTGTGCGGATAAATCTAAAGATGATGCTAATTGCAGTAGCGTTGACATAACGAATATTGACGCGGCGAGTGGCGAGCCAGGCTCTTTTTCTCATGTTACCCTGTTTATCAGTTATACAAATCTTGCACTCACCTAGAGTGCAATATGAATAGCGTGCACTATGATGAGCATGGAACGATGTGCATAAACGAGTTAGCAATGACATTGAGTAAAAGATTCATCCAAAGGGAGGTTTAGGTGTGACGCCATTACGTTTATTCCCCTGGCTAGGCGTCTGGTTATTGATGCTATTCGCCTTGCTGACAACGCCTGCTTTCGCTCAAACCACGTTGAGTACGGGAAGCGAAGATACCGCTAACGCAGAGCAGCAGCCCTCTTATTCGGCACTTGCCGACCTGCTGGAAGATGAGCAGGCGCGCCAAGAACTGATAGAGCTGTTGCGCAACCAAGCGTCAGTGTTACCCAATGAGCTGGCCAGCGAGTTATCACCGGAAGCAGCCGCCCAAGGGAGCGACCTTGCCCCTGAAGATGTCTCACTACCCCGTCAGCTTGCAGAGCTAACCAGCCGTGTGGTTGGCGATGTCGGCGGGCAGATCGAGCAGGCAGTGACCGTGGTAGGCGACCTGTTCACCGGCCAAGGCACTAGCTCGTTCGACATGGCTGCGTTTGTTAGTGCGGCAATTAATCTAGGCACCGTGATTGTTGCGACATTCGCGATGTTTTTACTTTTCCGCCGTTTGGTTAAACCGCTATTCACTAAAATCAGCGGTTGGTCTCAGCAGGGCAGTGGCTTAACACCTGTGCTGCGTTTGGTGTTATGTGTGGCCATTGCTGCCGTCGTAGATGTGTTGCTGGTTGCGTTTGCCTATGTTGGCGGCAACTTGATTGCGACGTTTGCGGTGGGTGAAACAGGCGAACTCTCTACTCGTGCTTCGTTATTCCTCAACGCTTTCTTGGTGATTGAACTGCTGAAAGCAGCTATGCGTATGCTGTTCTCTTCACGCTATGAAGGGCTGCGCCTGTTGCCTATTTCAGCGAAAGAGGCGTCCTACTGGAATCGCTGGTTAGCACGTTTAATTGGTATGGTCGGCTATGGCTTGATGGTGGTCGTGCCGCTGGTTAATTTTTATATCGCGGCAACCCTAGGCCAAGCCGTAGGCACCTTTATTATGTTGCTGGCCTTCATCTACGCGGTTGGCGTTGTGCTTAAAAACCGTGCGCGCCTGCGTGATAACCTTAACCAGATGGCAGCGCGAGCGACGATGACCGCCAGCCGCGTGTCGCTGAGCTTGTTTGCGCGGACTTGGCACTTGTTTGCGTTGCTCTACTTCCTGATGGTGTTTGTGCTTACCTTGTTACGTCCAGGGGATGCATTGCCGTTTGTACTGTTTGCCACCTTGAAAACATTGGCAGCCGTGGTTATCGGACTTTTGTGCTCGGCGTTCCTTACCCAGACGATTGGCCGTCGTATTCGGCTATCCGATGATCTGCGCCGTAAACTGCCGATGCTGGAAGTGCGCTTAAATAGCTATGTGCCCAATGCCCTACGTGTGCTGCGCACCCTGATATTGGTAGCGGTCGTTATGGTCGTCTTGGATGCCTGGGGAGTGTTTAACTTAGCGGCATGGTACGCCTCCGAACGTGGCGCGAACCTCGTCGGGAAACTTACCAGCGTCGCCATGATCTTGATCGTTGCGTTCGCTGTGTGGCTGGGGCTAGCCAGCCTGATCGAGCATAAGCTCAACCCCGAAACGGGGCATGGCGAACCTTCTGCGCGTGCTAAAACGCTGCTGAGCCTGTTTCGGAACGCCTTAGTGATTGCCATGGTGACAATTACCGGCATGATCGTGTTGTCGGAAATAGGCATTAATATCGGGCCGCTTATCGCTGGTGCTGGTGTGCTAGGTTTAGCGATTGGTTTTGGTGCTCAAAAACTGGTTCAGGACGTTATTACCGGTATCTTTATTCAGGTGGAGAACGCCATGAATACCGGTGATGTGGTGACGGTAGGCGGTATCACTGGTACTGCTGAGCGATTAAGTATTCGTTCGGTAGGCATACGCGATTTGTCTGGCACTTATCATATCGTGCCGTTCTCCAGCGTTGATACTGTGTCGAACTATATGCGCGAGTACGGTAACCACGTCGGTGAATACGGTATCGGCTATAACGAAAGCATTGATGAAGCAATTGAGCAGCTGCAGTTGGCATTCGAAGACCTGAAGGCAAGCGAAGAGCATAGCCATAAACTGCTGGCTGACCTGACCGTTGCAGGCGTTACGGCGTTGGCCGACAGCTCTGTCAATATTCGTGTGGTGATCAAAACGACACCGGGCGACCAGTGGGGTGTTGGACGTGCCTATAACCGTTTAGTGAAGTTGCGCTTTGATGCAGCAGGTATCGAGATTCCATTCCCGCATACCACGCTCTATTTTGGCGAAACGAAAGGCGGCAAAACACCACCCGCCAATGTGCGCGTGTTGAACTCCACCGCTGAACGTAAACAGGTAGAAACATCGCCAATCCATCAGGAAAGCGAACAGCCACCGGATCAGTCAATTCAGGACACCGATGAGTCGGATCACCTAAAACCTGATCATGGTGATGTAGACAGTGTGTAATAGAGTGCCGGTTATTGACACGGCTAACTAAACAACAGTGCCGCCCAAGAGGGCGGCACTGTTGTTGAAACATCCGTTGTAATTCATGTTCGTCAGAATATTAGAACCCTTTATAGGTTATCCAGTTCGGGCGCTTCTTTGGGGCGCACGATTTTGATCTTCTCCTTCATCAGCGCCTTCATCAGTGCAAACACCATCGCGAATACCATAATGAAGATAGGCAGGCCGATGACGGTAATCACTTGCTGTAGCGCTACTAGTCCCGCATCCCCTGCGAGTACGATCAGCATGGCTGCAACGGCACCTTCCGAGACGCCCCAGAATACCCGCTGATGAATTGGGCCGGGGTCCGTATCACCGGTGCATAGTAAGTCGATGACCAGCGAAGCGGAGTCCGATGAAGTAGCAAAGAAAATCGCCACGATAACGACGGCAAGTCCTTGAATCAGTGTAGCAGCGGGGAAATTCTCAAAGAATGCAAACATTGCTAAGGGCACGCTCTCCATGACAGCGGCTGTCATCATGCCGGCTTGGTCGCCTAGCTGTGCGCGTGCAGCCTCACCGATGCCGTCTATCTCCATGGCCGACCAGCCAAAAATAGCAAACCACACCAGCGTAAACAGCGAAGGCGCAAACAGCACACCAAGGACAAACTCACGAATAGTGCGACCCCTGGAGATGCGTGCGACAAACAAGCCGATAAAGGGAGACCACGTCACTGTCCAGGCCCAGTAAAAGACCGTCCAGTTACCCTGCCAGCCCCAACTGCCTTCTTCACGGGTGTATTGTGCTAGCGTGTCGTTCCAGAACGAGAGTGGCACAATATTAGAGATGTAGATGCCCAGCGTTTCGATAATGCCGCGCAGCAGAAAGACGGTCGAACCGGTAAACAAGACAAACAGCATCAGCCCTACGGCCATACCGATATTGACGTTGGAAAGCAGCTTCACGCCTTTATCCAACCCGCCTGCAATAGAGGCTACGGCGACTGCCGTTAATGCAATGATGATAACGACTTTTGTGGTCACGCTATCAGCAATCCCAAACAGTTCGCTTAGCCCTGCATTAATTTGAGAGGTGCCTAGTCCGATAGAGACGGCCACTCCAAATAGCGTTCCAAGTACCGCAAAAATATCGATTGTTTTACCAATTGGGCCGTAGATACGCTCCTTGAGCAGCGGATAGAACACTGAGCTGACGCGTACAGGGAGGTCGTAGCGGTAAATAAAGTAGGCAAAGGCTAGACCTGGCAGAGTGAAAATAGTCCAGGTATGCAAGCCCAAGTGGTAAAGCGAAAAGCCCATCGCTTCACGGGCAGCTTCTACCGTATGTGGCTCAATATCGCCGTGGGGAGGGTTGGAAAAGTGGAAAATAGGCTCGGCGACTCCCCAGAACATTAATACCGTGCCGATACCGCCAGCAAACAGCATCGTGAACCAAGAAATATTGCCGTACTCCGGGCGATCGTCTTCGCCGCCTAAGCGAATATTGCCGTAGCGGCTGAGTGCTATCCAGAGTAGGAAAACCAGCCAGAAACTAACCCCAAAGATAAAGAACCAGCCAAGATTGGTAACCACCCAGCTGCGGCCGGTGGCGAAAATGCTTCCTATCGTTTCAGGGGCAATGATTAATGCCACTAGGAACAGCAACATCAATCCTGCAGAGACAAAGAAAATAGTTGGGTCCGTGCGCAGCCCCAGTCGTTGCGCGAGTTTTTCCATGAGAATTTCCTTTTTATTGTTGGAATAGTCGCCTAGATGGGTTGCATGCCAGCTGAAATAAGGCGACTTTCACGAGTCTACAGACAACTATTCTGTCCATGGAAGGTGGGAAATGTGACCTTTAATTAAATCGTCAAGGGCTTAACGTAGCATCAACGAAAAACTGCCGAATGCTCTTAATTAGCATCGGCAGCGTATGGCATAAAAGGACGTTGAAGACAGATTTGGAAGCTAGGTTTGCAAGCCAAGTTTGAAAGCCAGGTTTTAAAGACAGGTTTTAAAGACAGGCTTAAAGCTAGTTTGGAATACTTTCAGCCTGGATAGTTTTCGGAGTGTTGCCCTTCAAGATTGATCGACTCACCCCCGTCAACAAAGAGAATTTGCCCAGCAACAAACTCATTGTCTAATAAATAGTGCAACGCTTGTACAAGATGGCTGGGATCTCCCTGGTGTTTAACGGGTATACCTTCAATTCGCCATTGAATATAGTCGCTGGTACGTTGGGAAGCGGGCAGTACTACGCCGGGAGCAATCCCATTAATACGCAGGCGTGGTGCAAACTCTAGTGCTGCCATACGCGTCATATCAGCAAGGCTCTTTTTCGATAGTAGATACGCAGCATATGGGTACTGATGATAAGCCACTTTATTATCAATAATATTAATGACCTGCCCTTTATCAACGGCGTCTGCAAAGTAACGAGTGAGCAGCAACGGTGTAAACATATTGACCCTGAATTGCGCTTCCAGCATGGCCATGTCGGTGCCTGAAATGGGAGCAGGTTCGTATGCAGAGGCACTGTTAAGAAGCACATTCAAGTTTGGGAAGTGCTGCTTGGCGGCCCCCACAAGTTCTTCAAGAGAGTCGCTCAGGAAATTGCATGGCAGTATTTCGCAGCGCTGGCCTTTGGCGCGAATCGTCTTGGCAACGTCCTCGGCTTCACCCCGTGAGCTATTCACATGTAAGGCAATATCATAGCCCTTAGCCGCTAGCGCTTCGGCGAAATAGCGTCCCAAACGTGTTGCGCCGCCAGTGATCAGTGCAGCTGATGAACTCATGCAAAACTCTCCCACAGTGGATTAACGTTAGCGTTGAGCATGACTTTCTGCGTGAGCGTAGCGTTTGTCAATATCTTGTACACAGCTTGAACAAAATAACAGGCACGCTAGTCTTACATATCATCGATATGACCTGACTACCGCCTTCGCGCTTTGACGCTAAGCGCAGAATTTCTAGAGCAGGGTCTACAGGATTAGGATGCAGCTATGCCACTCTCATCGTTAAACACTACGCCAGATACGGCCCTCCATGAATGCTTAATCTCTCTCGGTACCAATATTGAGCCGGAACACCACTTTCACGAAGCACTGACTATTTTACGCAGCGAGTGTGAATTGATTGCCAGCTCGGAAGCGATTCGTACAACGCCGGTTGGCTATCAACACCAGCCGGACTTCCTGAATGCAGCCTTACTTGTGCGCACCTCCCTTGATCACGACGCTTTTCGCGCTTACTTAAAAGAGGTGGAAAATCGTCTCGGACGTGTGCGCGGCCCGATAAAATCAGGGCCGAGAACCATGGACTTGGATATTGTGGCGTGGGATGGCGAAGTCATCGATGAGGGGTACTACCAGCATAGCTACGTGCGTCGCCCGGTAGATGAAGTGCTGGCTGCCAGCCGCCGGACACTTAAACAACGAGCATGCTCATGATTTTTGCGTTGCGGCCGATAATAGCAGTGTAGCCTCCTACTGTTGGGCAGGCTGACCTGCCTCGGAGACGAGCGTTGCTAAGCCTAAACACCAATCTGATGTCTCTTATCGTGCAGAATAATCTGCGTAGCAGTCAGCAAGCGATGCAGACCGCTATGGAGCGCCTTTCTTCTGGGCTACGTATCAATAGTGCCAAGGATGACCCGGCAGGTCAGGCGATTGCCAATCGCATGGGGGCTCAGCTGCGTGGTATGGAGCAAGCCATTCGCAATACCAATGACGGCATCTCCATGGTGCAAACAGCAGAAGGTTCGCTCAACCAAATTAACGATAACTTGCAGCGTATTCGTGAATTGAGTGTTCAAGCGGCTAACGGCACTAACGCTCCCGATGATCTTGACTCAATTCAAAATGAGATCAATCAGCGCCTAGATGAGATTGATCGTCTTGCCGAACAGAGTAACTTCAACGGCATTGGCTTATTTGATAGTAGCAAAGAGGTAAATATTCAGGTGGGTGCTAACGATGGCGATAGCATTGCGGTGCGCTTAGCAGCCATGAATAGGCAGGCATTGGGACTGGAAAGCTTTAGTGTTTTAGATGATGGCAACGCAACGGATAACCCGCTAAAGGCGCTAGATGGCGCCATTAAACAGGTGGATCGCCAGCGGAGTTATTTAGGCGCGGTACAAAATCGCTTCGAAAGTGTGATCGATGGACTCAATACCAACATTATTAATACGTCTGCTGCTCAGTCGCGCATCCAAGACGCGGATTATGCACGTGAAATTTCTAATCTAATTCACGCGCAAATTCTGCAGCAGGTCGGTATAGCTATTTTGGCTCAAGCCAACCAGCAGCCGCAGATGATTCTGCGCCTGCTGGAAGGTCTATAACATTAGGGCTATAACATCAGAGCTATAACATCAGGGCCGTATCAGGACTATCAACCGTTACTCGATAATGCCCTGTTCGCGCGCCATGGCATAGGCTGCCTGGGGGCCATTCCACAGCGATGGCAGTAAAATCAGTGAAACGGGAATCGCGGTAATCACGATAAATTGCTGTAAGGCACCAATTTGCCCTGCTCCCATATACAGCAGCACCGCCGCCATTAGCGCCATGGCAATCCCCCAGAAAGCACGCACGTATGGGCTTGGGTCATCATGGCCAGCGCCTACTACGGCAATGGCATAACTCATCGAATCACCTGTGGTAGCCACAAAAATTGTCGTCAATAACAAAATTGCCAGTGCCATCCAGGTGCCGCCGGGGAGCGCTTGGGCCACGGTAAGCGTCGCGACATCAAACTGGAAATTATTCAGTGCTTCTGTCAGATCAATGACGCCCGTGAGCTGATAATAAATGCCTGAGCCACCCAGCAGCGTGAACCATACGGTCGTCGCAATAGGGGCGAGTACCGCTACGGCAAGAATCATTTCGCGAATACTGCGTCCGCGTGAAATACGCGCCACGAAAATCGCCATCAGCGGTGCATAGCCAATAAACCAAGCAAAGAAAAAGACGGTCCACCACTGCATCCACCAAGCGGGAGCGGTGTCGGCGGTCATGGTTGCCATGGTGAAAAAATTACTAATGTAAGCGCCCATGCTCGACATATAAGTGTTGACCAAAAACAGCGTAGGGCCAAACACAATGATCACCGCGCCAATGGCAAGTGCCAGCAGTACGTTAAAGCGGCTAAGCAGTTGAATGCCTCTATGAACACCACTCATCGAAGAGAGCACGTAAATGCAACCTAGTAGCGCAAGGATGATAAGTTGCCCAAGGTAGCCTTCGGGAAGGCCGAACAGCTCATGCAAGCCAAAACTGACCTGAGTCGCTAGAAATCCGATGGGGCCGACAGTACCTGCTACCAACGCAATTACGCAGCAAGCGTCTAGCACGCCACCTAGCGGGCCACGCATAAGCCGCTCGCCAAAAACCGGGTAAAGCAGTGTGCGTGGTTGCAGAGGCTGGCCTTTCACATAGTGGGCGTGGGCAAGCACCACCGCGGTTAGCGAGCCAAGTACCGCCCAGGCCAAAAAGCCCCAGTGCATGAACGATTGGGCAAGGGCGCTTGAGACGGCTTCGGCGGTGCCAGCTTCGGTGTCAAAGGCAGGAGGCGTTACCACAAAATGATAGACCGGCTCTCCGGCGGCGAAGAAGACCCCACCCCCTGCCAGCAGTGTGCACAGAATAATCGATAGCCACTTAAAGGTACTCATTTCTGGTGCATCAAGATTGCCAATCTTGGCTTTTGCCGCTGGCGAAACAGCTAGACCAATGGCAATAAAAAAAGTCAGTAACAGTAACAATTGAAAGTAGCTGCCTAGCACCAGGGCTGTCCAAGCAAAGCCAGCGCTGATTGAGTTGGCGACAAGATCAATGTCATAAAAGGAGAGGGCAAGAAACGCCACGATGAAACCGATGCTAAGCACCAGTACGATGGGATCGCCGAGGGAAAACCGCGCAGTGCCCTCGCTTGTCTTGGCAGGGTGATTCATTAAGAACACCTATGTTTAATCAGGGTATGTTTAATCAGGGGATGGGTAAGCAGAGCATTGAGCTTAACTAAACCGTGCGTGGGTAGGCGTAATGCCTAAAAGCATCCGATTTTCGAAACAAAAAAAGCGCCATTCAATGAATGGCGCGAGGACAGGAAACTGTGGGTAGTATATCTTGACTATAGACCAAAGTCTAATAATGAGGGATAAATTGCATAAAAATGGTGCGAAAAATAAGCGAGATGCACCATGATGAATAAGTTAATAGCAGCCGTAACGGGATGGATTTTATTATAAGTTGCTGATAGTAAATTAAAAAGCTGCCTTTGCATGGCAAGAAAGCTGCGGCGCGCTACCAGTGATAGAGCAGTGATGCGCTGGTGGTGCTGTCAGTGCGTTCGCTAGTATCCTCAGGCGGCTGCGAGTTGTGTTTGATTTCATGGGAAAGGCGTAGCGAAAGACGTGAATTTAGCCGAGCCGTTAGTGCCGTTAATGAACGCGCTGTAGTGTTCTGACGGGTATATTCCACCGACATTTCTTGAACGATATCCGCATAATCTGAGAAGCCAAATTGATAGTCGAGTGCTGTATAAGCAACTGCCAATTGCTCATTATCAGCGCCGCGTAATCGGTCATTACGATAGCCAGGACCTGCTTCTAACGATAGTGAATGTTGTTCACCCGCTAGCAATTGCCTCCCATAACCACCAATGGCAGAAAGCTGCTGGTCGTAGCCGGCAAAGCGGTCTTTTTCCCAGCGGGCAAAGCCAAACAGATAGTGGGGGCCGCTAAAATCAAAACGCTCTCTGCCTGCTACTAAATATTGCTCAGCGCTGGTTTCTCCGCTTTTACTCACATTGCGGACTTCACCGCGCAGCGAATGAGTAAAATCCCCGGTCAGCCAGGTAAGCCGTGTCTTGCCGATCAATGTTTGGCTATTGGTGTTGCCGGAAAGGTGGGTAAAACCAAGTTCGGCATCGCCGCTGAACACCGGCGTATCATCTTGTGGCGGTGGTGGGGCGTAAAACGGATAAGCAGCGGCGGAAGTTGCCCACAGCGACAAGCTAGCTAATAAGACATTTTTTAATAACCTCAACACGTAACTCCTCCGTGAGTGTCAGTCTTTGTGAGCGGCTGCGATGTTGCAGGATGAGAGTTCGTCATGCACGCTTTAAAAGCGCTGAGTATATCGATAAAAAAAATCAGTGGCTGCTAAATAAGCAAACAGTCGAAAAAGCGCCATGGCTAACGCCACTTGGCGCTGCATGCCATAATGACGCTGTCGCGCCTAGTGAGTTCCTTTATGACCGCCCCACGCCCCCGTACGCTAGCCGAATTACAGCGTTGGCGCCGTACGCGCGCCAAACGACGCTGGTACACGCGAAGCTTTCGCCTGCAAGTCATGCTGCTGGTCGGCTTTCTGCTGGCGGGGATGTTGCTAGCGCAAGGCACCTACTTGAACCACCGTAAAGCAGAAATTATCACCCACCAAATGGGCGAACGGGCATTGGCAGTGGCCAAAACCGTCGCGGGCATGCCGCAAATTGTGAATGCTTTCTCGACCCCCGACCCTTCGCTGATTATCCAGCCGCTTGCTGAACGCGTTCGCCATGAAACCGGTGCCCGTTATGTGGTGGTGGGGAATGCCCAGTCGATTCGCTACTCGCACCCCGTGCCTGAGCGTATTGGCCAGCCAATGGTGGGTGGGGATAACGATCAGGCGCTGATTTACGGTCAGTCATACGTATCGGAAGCTACCGGAACGTTAGGCACCGCTATGCGCGGCAAAACGCCCATCTGGGATGAAGAGGGTAATATCATCGGGGTAGTTTCGGTGGGCTTTATGCTAGAACGAGTCGATATGGATGTGGCTCGCTATACCAGCCTGGGGTGGGCGTTAGTGGCGCTGATGATTTTGCTAGGATTTGCCGGGGCCTATTGGCTGTCGCAGCACCTTAAAAAAGTCATCCTTGGTTTAGAACCTTATGAAATAGCCCGCTTGGCCATGGAAAAAGAGGCCATCTTGCAATCTATCCACGAAGGTATCCTGGCGGTTAACCGCGATGGCCAGATCACCTTAGTGAATCAGCAGGCCCGTCGTTTTCTAGGGCTATCGGATGAACAGGTCTTGCTGGGGCAACCAATTCGTGAGGTGGTGCCCAACTCGCGCTTAATCGAGGTGTTAAAGCACGGCGAGCAAGAGTTTGACCAGGAAATGTGGCTGGGCGACCATCCTGTGGTGGCTAATCGAGTGCCCATTCTGCACGAAGGTGAGATCGAAGGTGCCGTGGCGACATTTCGCAGTCGCCGTGAAATTATTGATCTTTCCCAGGCACTTACCCGGGCAAGCCGTGATGTGGATATGCTGCGTGCCCAGGCCCACGAGTTTTCCAACAAGCTATACACCATTTCTGGTCTCCTGCAGCTTAATCGCGTTGATGAAGCGCTAGCGTTGATTCACCACGAAACCGAACGTGCCCAGGCGCAAATGAGCTTTTTAATGCGTCACGTAGCTGACGCGGTACTCAGCGGCATCTTGTTGGGTAAGTTGACGCGAGCAGGGGAGTTGGGAGTTGCGCTGGAAATTGACGAGCAGAGCTCGCTCTCTTGCCCACTGACGGTCACTGGGCAGGAGGTCATGATGAGCGTTGTGGGCAACTTATTAGATAACGCCTGTCATGCAGCGCTTAATGGCCCAAACAGTGACACCCCGAAAGTTCGCCTGTTCTTTACGGATCTGGGCGAGCAGCTGTTGGTTGAGGTAGAGGATAACGGCTCAGGTGTGCCCGGCGAGCATGCGGAATCGATCTTTCAAGATGGTTTTTCTACCAAAACCGGTAAACATCGTGGCATTGGGTTAGCACTGGTCGCGCGGTTGTGTCGTCAGCATGGCGGCGAGGTGACATTAGAAGAGAGCGAGTTAGGCGGCGCGTGCTTTATTGCCGTGCTGGACCGTTCGCTTTGCGACCAAGTCGCCACAACGCCTTAAATCATAATAACGACGCCAGGAAGAGGAAACACTATGTCTGCGGCGCAGTACGGTATTTTGGTCGTCGAAGACGATTTTCGCATTGCTGATATCCACAAGGCTTTTATTGAGCAGAGCGACGGCTTTTATGTGGTGGGGCTGGCACGTAACGGCAGTGAAGCAAAAGCCCTGATGGCCCAGCATGCTGATGCTGTTCAGCTCATCTTATTAGATGCTTACTTGCCTGATGTAGAGGGTCTGGAGCTGCTATGGGCGATTCGCCGCGACTATGTGCATGTGGATATCGTCATGGTGACAGCCGCCCGCGAAGTAGAAACCATCAGCGAAGCGTTGCGTGGTGGCGTCTTTGATTATCTGATTAAACCGATTGAAGCGGCGCGTATGACACAAATGCTGACACGTTTTCGTCGCGAGCGAGAGGTATTGGCGAATCGGGCTGAAATGAGTCAAGACGAGCTGGACCAGGTGCTTGCTCGCTTACAGCCAGGTGACTCTGCGCGGCAAGCTACGCGCACGCTGCCTAAAGGCATTGACCGTTTGACCCTGCGTCGTGTGGTGGATTCGCTGGCAGCCGAACATGATTCCCAAACGGCGATGCAGGTAGCGCAGGCAATGGGCGCAAGCCGTTCAACAGCGCGGCGTTATTTGGAGTTTTTAGTGGCTGAGCAAGCGGTTAATGCAGAAATTGGCTATGGCGATGTCGGCCGCCCTGAGCGGCGCTATCGGCTGCTTGAGTCTTCCTCAACATGGCTGGAATCACTGTAAACGAGCCGTTCTAACCGGCCGTGAACAAAATGAACAAAACGCACAAAAAGCACTTTTTGCCATTAATGGTCATAAGCTTGTCGCGAGGAGTAGCGGTCTTCTAATGTGCAGGGTGTAACCACACAAAGATACGTAGATAACAACCATCTATAACACAGCCAATATAACAACATAGCTAATGTGGAGAACGCCCATGACCATGCTTCCCCTAAAGCGCTTTGCCGTGCTTGCTTTACCGATGGCAGCCTTTGCCATGACAACGTCCGCCAGCGCCCAAGAGTGGACACCGAGCCGTTCGATTGAGTTTGTTGCACCGGCCAACCCCGGTGGCGGCTGGGATACGCTAGTGCGCACCATGTCCCGCGTTATTCAGCAAGAAGAGCTGGCCGACGAAAGCTTCGCAGCCATTAACGTACCTGGCGGCGGCGGTGCCGTTGCCTGGGCTCAGGTAGCCCGTGATAGCGGCAATCCGCATAAACTTTTCGCTACCAGCCCGCCGATGATTTTAGTTCCCCTGGCAGGCGCATCGCGTTACGACCACACTGATTTCACCCCGATTGCGCGCATCAATACCGACTATTCGATTATTTTGGTGGCGGCAGACTCCGAGTATCAAAACCTGGATGATCTTTTCGCAGCGCTCAAAGAGAACCCTAGCTTAAGCGTGGGTGGCGGTAGTGCGCCGGGCTCGATGGACCACATCTCGGTTGCCGGTCTTGCTTCCGCTGCGGGTATGGAAGCCTCCTCGCTCAACTACATCCCCTTCTCAGGTGGTGGCGATGCCATGACTAACCTGATGGGTGGCCATATCGAGGCAGTCATTGGCGGCGCCGGTGAAGCGGTAGGTCAGCTGGGTGAAGGTAGCCAGCTACGCGCGCTGGGCGTGTCTTCCGCAGAGCGTCTGGGCGGTGGACTGGCCGATGTACCCACTTACCAAGAGCAGGGTTACGACTACACCTTCGATATTTGGCGTGGCGTAATGGGCGCGCCGGAAATGCCTGAAGAGGCGGTTGAATACTACGAGACGCTCTTCGCCGAAATGCTCGAAACGGATGCATGGCGCGAAGCAAGCGACCAGCTAGGCTGGATTGATGCCTACCAGGATAGCGACGCCTTCGCTACCTTCCTGGATGAGCAACAAGAGCAGTTTAGCAGCGTGTTGACCGACCTGGGGCTGATGCGCCAGTAAGCGCTCGTCCCAAAGGCTCCCCCGGTGGCAGTGTGCCACCGGGATCTTCCGTCTGATACCGCAAGGGTCTTGCTGTTCAGCAATGACGTCTTCGGAGAGCTTTCCCATGACTCGATTCAATACCAACCAATGGCTAGCGCTTGTGTTGGCGTTAGTGGCGGCTGCCTATCTGGCAATGGCCTGGCAAATCCCCAACTTTCCGCTGCCCCGCCCAGTGGATTCTGACCTATTTCCAAAAGTGTTAGGTGTTTCTCTGCTATTCCTGTCGGCGTGCTTGTTTTTTGAGCGTCCGGGGCCTATTGCGGGTGCCGATCAGATTGATCAAGCCGAAACCCAGGGGCCGCTACTGCTAACGCCTTGGGCGCGGGTGATCGTCACCGCCATCGCCATTGCGGCCTACGCGTTCCTGCTTGTGCCGTTAGGCTTTGTGCTGGCTTCAACGCTGCTGTGTGTTGGCCTAACCGCTTACTACGGCTACCGCCGCCACGGGGTCAATCTGGCAACATCGCTTGGGGTGGTGTTAGCGCTGTATTTGACCATGACGCGGGTAATGGATGTTTACCTACCCACTGGCGTGCTGCCGTTTTAACCAGGCCGCGCTTGCCCACTGTTAGCGGGTTTAAAAGAGAGACACTCCCATGGATGCCTTTAACAATCTAATGTACGGCTTTGGCATCGCGCTTGAGCCTATCAATATCGCTTACGTCTTTGCCGGTGTCTTTGCTGGCACCATTATCGGCATGTTGCCCGGCCTTGGGCCGATCAGCGCGTTGGCGCTGATGATCCCGATTACCTTTGCTATGGAGCCCTCTTCAGGGCTGATCTTGATGGCTGGGGTATATTACGGCGCTATTTTTGGCGGCTCCACCTCGTCTATTTTGCTGAACGCCCCCGGTGTGGCGGGAACGGTTGCGACCTCTTTTGACGGCTATCCGATGGCCAAGCAAGGGTTGGCAGGTAAGGCGCTGGCGATTGCCGCTTACTCCTCCTTTGTTGGCGGTACCATCTCCGTTGTTTTCTTGATGTTAATTGCGCCGCTGCTCTCCAAAGTCGCGGTGAGCTTTGGCCCTGCTGAATACTTTGCGTTGATGGTGCTGGGCTTAACCGCGGTTGTGTCGCTATCCGATAAGTCGCTGGTTAAAGGCTTAATTGCCGCTGTTATCGGGGTGATGATCTCGATTGTCGGGATTGATATGCAAACCGGCACCGAGCGCTTTACCTTTGGTTCTATTCACCTGCTCGACGGTATCGACTTTCTGGTCGTCGCGCTGGGTATCTTCGCGTTAGCCGAAGTGTTCTACATGTTGCTGCGCGGAGGTGGTGGTAAAGAAGCGCCGCGTAACGCGATCGGGTCATTGAAATTGTCCCGCGGTGAAGTCAAGCAGATAGCAGGCCCCGTTAGCCGCAGTTCAGTATTGGGCTTCTTTACCGGTGTGCTGCCCGGCGCTGGCGCGACCATCGGCTCGTTTCTTGGCTATAGCATGGAAAAACGCATTGCCAAAGACGGCGATACCTTTGGTAAAGGCAACATCAAAGGCGTTGCTGCGCCAGAAGCGGCAAATAATGCGGCGTGCACCGGTTCGTTTGTACCGCTGTTAACCTTGGGGGTGCCGGGGTCTGGCACCACCGCCGTACTACTTGGCGCACTGTTGGTGATGGGCGTTAATCCTGGCCCGATGATGCTTGAACAGCGTCCTGATGTGTTCTGGGGCGTGGTCGCCAGTATGTATATCGGTAATATCTTCCTACTGGTGCTTAACCTGCCGCTGATTCCGCTAATCGCCAAGATTCTTGATCTGCCCAAGCCATTGTTGCTGTCACTGATTTTGATCTTCTGCATGATCGGTGTATACGGCATGAGCTTCAGCGTGTTCGACTTATTGCTGCTGCTTGGTTTTGGTTTGGTTGGTTTGGGAATGCGCTTATTCGGCTTCCCCGCCGCGCCGCTGATTCTGGCCCTGATTCTGGGCAATATCATGGAGGAGTCCATGCGCCGTGCCCTGCAGATCTCCGGTGGGGATTGGACGACCTTTATCGACAAGCCGATTTCACTGTCGTTACTGGTCATCGCTGTGCTATCGCTTGGTTTACCGCTGCTGAAAAAGCGCCGTACTAAGCGTTTGAACACTGCTGAATAGCGCACCGGCATGGGTGTAAAGCGTCCTAGGGTTGACTAGGGCGCTTTTTTTTATGCAAGAAATGGGGCGGGATTAATAGCCGTATGCAACGCAAAGCGCACTATTGGTGCGAGGTGTCGTTGTGGTGCATAAACAGCGTGCATTTTCTAGATGTTGGCGCGCCACGGTAGTGCGGTCGGTGAAAATGGGACTACTTTTTTTAAAACTAACTTTTTGATTTTAATATTTTTAGTGTTTCTTTTTGTCGTGTGGCGCAAACCTTGCAAAAGCTAGGAGCTAGTGGATGCACCAAGCCCCGTAATAATCGTTCCCACGTTACATAACGGGAGTCCTTGGCCGCGAAGCTCAAATAACGAGCCCCGTCATAAGGGGCGTAAGGAGGTTCAAGTGACCACATTGCCGCGCAAGACACACCCTCGTACTGCTGGCCGTTTCGCTACTGCCTTAATGGCCGCCGCCGTCATGGGGGCCAGTACACAGGCCATGGCCCAGGATGATGATCCAATCAAGGTTGGTATCCTTCACTCACTCTCCGGCACCATGGCGATCAGTGAGACGGTGCTTAAAGATACCGTTGAGATGCTGATTGAGCAGCAAAACGACGCGGGTGGCTTGTTGGGTCGCCAGCTTGAAGCAGTGGTTGTCGACCCTGCCTCTAACTGGCCGCTATTTGCCGAGCGTGCTAGAGAGCTACTGGCGCAAGAAGAGGTTGACGTGATCTTCGGCAACTGGACCTCCGTCTCCCGTAAGGCAGTACTGCCAGTAGTGGAAGAGCTTAACGGCCTGTTGTTCTACCCGGTGCAGTATGAAGGTGAAGAGTCCTCGGAAAACGTCTTTTATACCGGTGCCGCCCCCAATCAGCAGGCGATTCCTGCGGTTGAGTATCTGATTAACGAAGTCGGCATCGAACGCTTTGCGCTGGTCGGCACCGACTACGTCTATCCGCGCACCACCAACCGTATTCTCGAAGCGTTCCTCAAAGATGAGCATGGCATCGCTGATGAGGACATCATGATCAACTACACGCCGTTCGGCCATTCAGACTGGCAGAATATCGTGTCAGAAATACGCCGCTTTGGTGAAGAGGGCAAACCCACGGCGGTTATTTCGACGATTAACGGCGATGCCAATGTGCCGTTTTACACCGAACTCTCTAACCAAGGCATCGATGCTGCCGATATTCCGGTCATCGCCTTCTCTGTGGGCGAGCAAGAACTCACCGGCATTGATACTGGCCCGTTAGTCGGCCACTTGGCGGCCTGGAACTACTTTATGAGCGTCGATACCGATGACAACTACGACTTTATCGACGCCTGGATCGACTACACCGGCGACGAAGAGGCCGTCACCAACGATCCCATGGAAGCGCACTACATTGGCTTTAACATGTGGGCCGAAGCGGTGCGTAAAGCAGGTACTACCGACGTGGATGCGGTAAAAGACGCGATTATCGGTGTTGCTGTGCCTAACCTTTCCGGTGGCTATGCGGCGATGATGCCCAACCATCACATCACCAAACCGGTGCTGATTGGTGAAGTTCAAGACAATGGCCAGTTCGATATCGTCTGGCAAACGCCTTCTACCGTAGCGGGCGATGCCTGGTCTGACTACTTGCCTGGCTCACGTGACTTGATTGCCGATTGGCGCAAGCCCATGGAGTGCGGCAACTTCAACGTGGTGAACGGCTCGTGTGGTGGCAGCACCGCCGCAGAAGAGGCTGAAGCGGCTCTCGCTGAGTAAGTAAAGCGATATATCGCAGGGAAATGACCGCTGTTAACGCTGTGGTGTAAGGACAGGTTGAAGCGAGGGTCTTTCGCCTGGCCGGCGAAAGTAGCGCCCATGGATGGGTTCACAGCGCCCTCGCGGAAACTTGTTCTTGGCACCGTTATCTTCAGTTCCCCCCTTTTTGTTAACCAAAGGAAGAACCCCATGAGGCGTTTCTTTTCCTTAGGGTTGCTGTGTCTGCTGTTGTTAAGCGTCACAGTCACCGCCCAGGCACAAACAAGCGCCACCGTTGAGGCTGATGACGCAGCGGCGCTTGAGCTACTAAACGCGCTGGACGTGCGTTCCTATTCCGCCAAAGGCGAAGCAATCAACGCTATTTTGCAAAGCGATGATGAGCGCGCGCGTGATTGGCTGCAGTCCTTGCTGGACGGTCGCTTGCAGCGCACTGACGACGGTCGTTTTGTGGTGGTACTCGACAATCAAGGTCGCGATTGGCCAGTTGCAGATGCGTTAACTGGCGAACCGCTGGGGGAGATGTCCCGCCGCGACCTGGATCGCATTGGCATTAATAACAATCTGCGCAACCAGCTACGCAGCGCTATTGCCGTAGTGGACTTGTATTCGCCAAACGTTGAGCGCCGGCGTACTTCCGCCAGCCGCTTACTGGGCGAGGTCGATGAGGAGCTGGCCGAACCGCTCAGTCAACTGATTGCTGACGAAGAAGACGCTGAGGTAGTGCGCAGGCTGACCCAGGCGCTGGCGATTTACCAAGTTGAAAGCGGCGAGCTTGAAGGCGTTGAAACGCTGCGAGGCAGTTTGCATCCACGTGTTCGAGTAGCGCTTAGTCGTGCGGCGAATAGCGATGACCCCATGATTGCCGATGCTGCCAATGAAGCGCTGAGCAGCATCGAGCAGAACCTCAAAATTAACCGTGGCCTGGAAACGCTCTACTTCGGGCTTTCGCTTGGCTCGGTACTGGTGTTGGCGGCGATTGGCCTGGCCATTACCTTTGGCGTGATGGGCGTGATCAACATGGCTCATGGTGAGCTAATCATGCTCGGCGCTTATACCACTTGGATGATGCAGCAACTGTTGCCCGGCCAGCCGGGGCTGGCGCTAATTCTGTCGATTCCTGCAGGCTTTATGGTGGCCGCGCTGGTGGGTATTGCCATTGAACGAGGCGTTATTCAGTTCCTGAAAGGCCGTCCGTTGGAAACGTTGCTGGCGACCTTCGGTATCAGCCTGATTTTACAGCAGCTGGTAAGAACGGTGATTTCACCGCTAAACCGTACGGTCATCACGCCCGAATGGATGAGCGGTTCATTAGTGATTAACGATGCGCTGTCGCTAACTCTTAACCGTATGTTTGTACTCGGTTTTGCCTTGGTGGTGTTTGCCGCGCTGATGCTGATTATGCGCCGCACGCGGCTAGGGCTTGAAGTGCGCGCAGTGACCCAAAACCGCGCCATGGCACGCTCCATGGGTATCCGCGCCACGCGGGTCGATATTATGACCTTCGCATTAGGGTCTGGCGTCGCTGGTTTGGCAGGCGTTGCGTTATCACAACTGACCAACGTCGGCCCCAATCTGGGCCAGAACTACATTATTGATTCCTTTATGGTCGTCGTTTTCGGCGGCGTGGGAAATCTATGGGGCACCCTGGTGGCTGGGCTTTCCCTGGGCATTATCAACCAAGTGTTGGAACCCTGGGCAGGCGCCGTGCTGGCCAAGATTATTGTCCTGGTGTTCATCATTCTGTTTATTCAAAAACGCCCGCGTGGACTCTTCCCGCAGAAGGGCCGGGCTGCGGAGGGCTAAGCGATGTCATCAACGATCTCATTAATGACGCAATCATCTTCACGCCAGTTTTGGCTAACCCGCCCGTTTAGCGAACGGGCCACGCAGATTTTTCTTGGCGTGCTGTTTGCCGCTCTGCTGCTGGTTACGGTGCTCCATTTAGCGCTGCCCCAAGGCCACCCGCTGCACGTTAATGCTTATACCGTGAATCTGTTCGGTAAGTACTTAAGCTACGCGCTGCTGGCAGTGGCGGTGGATTTGGTCTGGGGCTATTTGGGCATTCTGAGCCTGGGTCATGGGGCGTTTTTTGCCATTGGCGGTTACGCCATGGGCATGTACCTGATGCGCCAAATCGGTGATCGCGGTACTTATGGCGACCCGGTACTGCCGGATTTTATGGTGTTTCTCAACTGGGACAGCTTGCCCTGGTACTGGCTCGGTTTTGATATGGCCTGGTTTGCGTTTGCCATGGTGCTGTTAGCCCCTGGGATATTGGCACTGGTCTTCGGCTTTTTAGCGTTTCGCTCACGCGTCACTGGGGTGTATCTGTCGATTATTACCCAGGCACTGACCTTTGCCCTGATGCTGGCATTCTTCCGCAATGAGATGGGCTTTGGTGGCAACAACGGGCTGACCGATTTTCGTGAGCTGCTGGGCTACAACCTACGCAGCAACGACACTCGCTTAGGGCTGTTTATTGCCACCGGGGTTGCGCTGGCGCTGGGCTACATCCTGTGTCGAGCGATTGTTACCAGCAAACTAGGCCGAGTGTGCGTGGCAACCCGGGACGCCGAGGCTCGCACGCGGTTTATTGGCTATCGGGTCGAACGCTTCCAGCTGTTTGTGTTCGTGGTTTCCGCCATGCTGGCAGGCTTGGCTGGCGCGCTTTATGTCCCTCAGGTAGGGATTATCAACCCCAGTGAATTCTCGCCAATTTTCTCGATTGAAGTTGTGCTGTGGGTGGCACTGGGTGGCCGCGCCACGCTTTATGGAGCGGTTATCGGGGCGATCTTAGTCAACTACGCCAAAACCATCTTCACCGGCGTGATGCCCGATGCGTGGCTGTTTGCCTTAGGCGCGCTGTTCGTCTTGGTCACCGTGTTGCTACCCAAAGGCGTAGCGGGGTTACTGCGCCACCTAAAACGCCGCAAAAAATCCGCTGCCTTGCCAAAGGAGGCTACCGCATGAGCTTGTTGCAATCGCTAACCACGCGGGATCGGGTGTTTGAGTTTATGGCCCCTCAGGCATCACCGGTGGATGTGCGCCATGGCCCGATTCTGTATATGGAAGATGTCTCGGTGAGCTTCGATGGCTTCAAGGCAATCAATAACTTAAACCTGACCATTGATGATGGTGAGCTGCGCTGCATTATCGGCCCCAACGGGGCCGGTAAAACCACCATGATGGATATCATCACCGGCAAAACACGTCCCAACGCAGGTAGCGTGTGGTTTGGCAGTCGCCATAATCTACTGCAAATGAACGAGCCGGATATCGCTAGCTTGGGAATCGGTCGTAAGTTTCAAAAGCCCACGGTCTTTGAAGCGCTAAGTGTGTTTGAAAACCTGGAGTTGGCGATGGCCGCCGACAAGCGCATTTTCCCCACGCTGACTGCCCGCATGAGCAGTGAAATTAAAGACCGCATTGATGAGGTGCTGGCAACCATCGGCCTGACCGAGCTGCGCTACCAGCCAGCAGGGATTCTTTCCCACGGCCAAAAGCAGTGGCTGGAAATTGGCATGCTGTTAATGCAGCGCCCGCGCTTACTGCTGGTAGATGAACCGGTAGCCGGGATGACCGAGCAGGAGATGGAGCGTACTGCAGAGCTACTAACAGGGCTTGCGGGTAAGCAGTCGGTGGTTGTGGTCGAGCATGACATGGGCTTTGTACGCTCTATTGCCCGTAAAGTGACCGTATTGCATCAAGGCAGCGTGCTGGCGGAAGGCAGTATGGATCAGGTATCAAGCGACCCCAAGGTGGTTGAGGTGTATCTGGGTGCGGACGATGAGGAGGCTGCCTAATGCTGGCAATTGAAAAGCTTAACCAGTTCTACGGGGAAAGCCATACCTTGTGGGATCTAGACCTCGATGTGCCTGACGGCCAGTGCACTTGCGTAATGGGCCGCAACGGGGTGGGTAAAACCACCTTGATGAAAGCCATTATGGGCGAAGTGGCCGTAAAGAGTGGCCAGCTACGCTATCAGGGGGAGGGCCGCGACATTGAGCTGACCCAAAAAGCCGTGGAAGCACGCTCTCGTTTGGGCATTGGCTTTGTCCCCCAGGGGCGGCAGATTTTTCCGCTGCTCAGCGTGGAAGAAAATTTACGCACCGGCTTGGCAGCGCGCCGTGATGGGTTGAAAAAAATCCCCGAGCGTATCTATGAGCTGTTCCCGGTTTTAAAACAGATGAAGCACCGCCGTGGCGGTGACTTATCTGGTGGTCAACAACAGCAGCTCGCCATTGGCCGCGCGCTGGTAATAGAGCCCAAGCTGCTGATTTTGGATGAACCCGGGGAGGGCATTCAGCCCAATATTGTGGCGCAAATCGGTCAGGTGATTCGCCAGTTGATCAAGGAAGATGGCCTAACGGTACTGCTGGTTGAGCAGAAGCTACCCTTTGCCCGCAAATACGCCGACCGCTTTGTGATTATGGATCGTGGCCGTCCGGTGGCCAAAGGCGAGATCGCCGAGCTTTCCAACGAACTGATCAAACAGCACTTGACCGTTTAAGTTATCCACACCCGGTTCAAAGTCGTGGGTCGGGCTGAAAGGGCAGCGCCTCTGCCGTCGTGATGACTTGATCAAACAGAGGATGCTCAGGGTTGAGCATGTAGTTGAGCTCTCTTGGCACGACTACGCTGGGAATGGCCAAGGCCAGACTCTGGCCGGAGTCCAACCAGCCGTCGCCCAACTCGGCCGTTTCTGCTGGCGCAGGCGCTTCCCGCCAGTTATCCGGTAGATCGGCTTCCCCAACACCTAGAATGCTATCGGTCGGCAGCGTCAGGCGCAGCAGCGCATAGGCATTAAGCAGCTGATAGCTTTCCAGATGCACCATGATTTCAAGCAGCGCCAGCGACTCGGTGCTTGCCACATACACACAGGCGTTGCCAGGGCTGTTCCAACGCCCGCCATAAAGCCGTGCACCTTCGCCATCAAACGCTGTCTCCTGAAATTTACGCTTAACCAGCCGATAAGCGGAGACCTCGCTCATACCGAGACCCCATGCTCCAGCCGCCCGATCAGGTTCAGCACCGTTTGATACTCGGCCGATGTAACGCTCATTTCAACAGGCTTTCGCCCGCCTAGCCCAGCATTGGGCTTGAGCAGCCAAGCACGCGCGCCCTCCGCGTCACCCTCGAACAGATCCAGCGCCGCCTTGAAGAGCTCGGCAAAGCGATACAATCGGTCGCTCTCCGCCATTTTGAAGCGCCCCGATTTAGCGCGACGGCTCAGCGTGGCAGAGGGAATATCCACGTAGCGCGCCAGTGCCTTCTGCTCGATGCCCGACACCTTGGCAAGCTGCGGGTAAACCCGATACGCCACGCCTTCATGCAACAGCTCATGCAGCTTACGGCCTCTGGCGGGCAGGCCGATCTGCTGCCAGAAGCCCGATGCTAGGGCTTTAGGTGGCTGGTATTGGGTGAAGTGGATATCCATAGCGTTTTCTCATTTGATATTTCAATGAACTATCAAATGGTATACGCCTCGCCTGGTCAGGCGTCAAGTGAGAGGGGAAATAAGGAAGACATCGCCTCTAATCTCTACTAGCGCAACGAACTTGGCGCTTCTGGTGTTTCGCGGGCGCGGCGGCGTTTCATGTGCTGGGTAATCACGCCATAGCGTGGGCCCAACAGAAAGGCGAGGATTAGGAAAACGCCGGTCATTATCGCCATCATGCCGCCAATGGAGACGTTGAAATACACGGCGAGGTAGTAGCCAGAAATACTTGAAGCGATCGAAATTAGCGCACCGATGATAAACATCATCCACAGCCGATCGGTCAGTAAATAGGCGGCGGAAGCGGGCACAATGGCAAAGGCGATAAACAGTACTGCTCCCACGGCATCAAAGGCCGCTACGGCGGTGGAGCTTGTTAGCATTAGCAGCACATAGAAAAGAATCGAAGGCATAAAGCCGAACGTTTTGGCCAGCGCTGGATCGAAGGTGGCTAGTTTCAGCTCCTTATAAAAGAGCCCGATAAACGCGTAATTGATCAGTGTCATTACGCTCATCGATACTAGCGCCTTGGGGATGGGTAGACCGAAGATGTCGAGAGTATCCAACCAGACAAAGCCGATTTCACCGAGCAGCACAGTATGCGTGTCGATATGCACATCGTTGGCGTAGACATTAAGTAACAGCACGCCGATGGAGAACAGCGCGGGGAAAACCAGGCCGATAGCGGCATCCTGCTTTACCCGCTTGGTGTTGGCCAGTGCCTCGGTGAGCAACACGGTTAATAGCCCGGTTAATGCGGCGCCTATTAGCTGCACCGGCCCGCTCTGCTGTTTGGTCAGCAGCCAGACAATCACTATGCCAAACACAATCGAGTGGCTAATCGCATCAGTGAGCATGCTGTTACCGCGCAGCACCAGGAAGGTACCCACCGCCGAGGAGGCAATGCCAACCATGGCACCTACCAGAATAATGGGCAGCGCCGTGTTGGTTAGTAATTCAGCAATCATGTCACGACCTCTTCAAAGGTGGCGACCACCTGTTTCGCTGCCTTTTCTCCCAGCGATGTTAGCGCCCATCCGGCGCCGCCGTCAGAGGAGCGTATAAGGTAGCCTTGGCGCTTAAGTTTACTCAGCACCATGCGTGCGCTAAATGTTGCACGGTAGTGTCGGGAGGCGTCGGGGTGCTTGTAAAGCGTGTAGAGTAACTGCTGCTTCTGCAGCGCTTCTTTTTGGCGATAATGCTTGATGAAGCCCCACAGCAGGCCACGTCCGGGAGCAAGCGCCAGCGAGATGATGACAATAACCGTTGCGGTGAGAATCACCAGCGGACCGGTTGCCAGACCACGGGACAAGGTACTGATGGTTGCTCCCGAGACCCCACTGACAACACCGATGCCAGCGGCAATAACCAGCATGCCTCCCAGATGACGGCTCCATTGGCGGGCTGCTGCTGCCGGTGCCACGATCATGGCGGCCATTAATATCACGCCGACCATTTGCAGACCGACCACCACGGCGAGTGCCACCATGGCGGTAAGAACGGCTTCAATGGCGGTAGTGGGCATGCCGAGCGTGCGGGCGAACTGCGTATCGAAAGTGACCAGCTTGGCCTGTTTCCAGAAGACGGCGAGCAGTGTGAGTGTGACAAGGGTGATGCTGCCCATTATCCAGAGATCCGAACGCAGCGTAGCGGCGGCCTGACCGAAAAGGAAGGCTTCAAGCCCCCCCTGGGAGGCATTATTGGTGCCCTGGATATAGGTCAGCAGTACGATGCCAATGGCAAAGAAAATGCTCAGACAGATGCCGAGGGCGGCATCGGTTTTCAGGCGGCTTTTGCGGGTCAGCAGCAGCATCGTCAGTGCGGCTAGCGAGCCGGTGACCAGTGAGCCAATGATAACCCCGCCGATATCGCGGCTGCCGGTAATGATAAAACTTAAACACACGCCGGGCAGCGCTGCGTGGGAGATGGCGTCACCGAGCAAGCTCTGGCGGCGTAACACCGCAAAGCAGCCCAGTGGGCCGCTGATCAGACCCAGTAGCGAGGCACCAATCACCACGTTTTGAAAGGTGTAATCAGAAAGAAGGTCAAGCCACTGCATGGGTTATTTCACCTTCGAAGCAGTGAACATCAGGGCGTCGCTATCGTTCAACAGGGCAATCTGGCCACCGTACGCCTGACGTAGATAATCAATATTGAACACGTCTTCAGCCTTGCCGCTGGCAATCACACGGACGTTAAGCAACAACAGCCAGTCGAAGTAATTACGTACGGTTTGCAGGTCATGGTGGACAACAATCAGCGTTTTACCCGCATCACGCAGGCGGCGCAGAATGTCGATAATGGCCCGCTCAGTGGTGGCATCAACCCCGGCCATGGGCTCATCGAGAAAGTACACATCGGCCTGTTGCACCAGTGCGCGGGCCAGAAACACTCGCTGCTGCTGGCCGCCGGACAGCTGACTGATCTGGCGGTCAGCGTAGGCGCTCATTCCCACCATCTCCAGGGCTTCCAGTGACTCGTTACGCTCTTTACGCCCTGGGCGCCGGAGCCAGCCCAAGCGACCGTAAAGCCCCATGGTGACCACATCCAACGCGGTGGTCGGAAAGTCCCAATCAACGCTGGAGCGCTGCGGCACATAGCCAACGCGCCTGCGCTGTGAGGCGTAGGGGCGGCCATGCACCATGACCTCGCCGGAAAGCGATGGTACAAGCTCCAGCAGGCTCTTGATCAGCGTGCTCTTACCCGCCCCGTTAGGGCCGACAATGCCTGCCATCACGCCGGTAGGAATCTCCAGGTTAATATCCCAGAGAACGGGCTGATTATGATAGCTGACGGTCAGGTTCTGAATGCTGAGCGCCGTGTCGGTCGTTGCGGGTGTCGCCATTGTTGCAGTGCCTTATTGAATGATTAGTGAGCGAGCTTCCACTCGGTAGCCCAATCGTTCATTGCTTCGGGAAGCGGTGCCAGGGTACCGCCAAGCGCTTCGACGATATGCTGGGTGTTGCGGTAGATCATCCCCATATAAGTGCCATCAACCGTGTCCGGGCCGCCCATGGCATCGGAGTAGAGTTCACCGCCAATTTCGACAACCTGGCCCCGCTGTTGGGCGGCATCAATAACGGCTTGAACCGTGCGCGGATTAATAGTGCTCTCGATGAAAAGGGCCGGAACCGCGCGATCCACCACAATATCTGTCATGTTGCGAATATCAGCAATACCCGTTTCCGTTTCTGTGCTAATGCCCTGTATGCCTTCCACGTCGATATCGTAGGCGCGGCCAAAGTAGCCAAAGGCATCGTGAGCGGTGACCAGAATGCGTTGCTCATCGGGAATGCTGGCGATACTGTCTGTCACCCATTCGTGTAGGGCAAGCAGTTGAGTCTGATAACGCTCGGTATTGGCATCAAACGTCGCGGCGCAGTCGGGGCGTGCTTCACTCAGCGCTGCATTGAGCGTGGGCAGTGTTTGTGCCCATAAAGAAACGTCCATCCACAGATGAGGATCAATGCCGTACACATCCTGTGAGGTAATCAATGATGCGGGGTCAATCGAGGCAGGGGCGACAGCAAGCGTAGGTGTCCGCTCGGAGAACCTTTCCAGTACGTCGCCTAGCTGACCTTCCAGCGAATAGCCCGAGTAGAAAATCTGTTCTGCGTTTCGCAGCGTTGCCACATCGCTAGCGCTTGCCTGATACAAATGGGGGTCTACGCCTGGACCCATCATGGCTTCCACATTAACGCATTCGCCGCCTACTTCCTGCGCCACGTCGGCAATCATCCCAATCGTTGCCACCACGTTTAAGGGCGTCTCATCGGCAGTTGCCAACGCACTTAAAGGCAGCGCTCCCAATAGAATCACGGCATGTTTTATTGCCATTATTTAGCTCCAGACTCGTCATGAGGTAGATGGGGTTAAATTGCTTTGTGTAAACTGATTGTCTTAAGGAAAGAAGTATAGCCTTGGCTAAGTTTGTGGCGCGATTCATCCAATGTCAAGCGGATAAACGACGTTGAAATAAGCTGAGAGGTGAGCTTGGGTGATGGCAGGAATAAACATCAGGCGCATGGGAAAATGGTGCATTGGTGGAAAAGCACCATTTTCCCAGCTTCTCATTAATTAGCTGAAATTTCCTTATGAAAATGTGAGGGCGGTGCGGTCAATTGACACGTAGGGGCTATTGGCGTCGGATAAAACGAGTGCTAAATCAATTTATAGCTCCGACGTTATGTATTAGTAATGCAAGATCGATACACTGCGCACCAGCGCTGTCACCTGCTTACCCACAGCGAGTTTCATTTCATCTGAGGACTTGCGAGTTAAGCGTGATCTAAAGTGAATAGAACCAAGGCTCAACAGCAGCTCCACCGAGTGTGGGCTGGTGGGCAACGTTTCCATTTTTTTAATAGTAGCCGCGAGCTGATTACGGTAGCTGGTGTCCTTTGTCGGTGAGAGCGCCAAGGCAATATCCCGTGCAAAGATACGTACGCGCAAACGGCTGCCGACAGGCGCTGATATACCCGGTATTATTAATTGGTGACACTTATTAAGCGCAAGATGGGTTAGCTGGTATACATCGTCATGTTCGACAACTCGCCCTTCGATAATCGAGGCAGCATCGAACCCTCCCAGTTCCTCGGTTAAATCAAAGCGCTGCAAAAGATCATGTAATGGATCGCTAGCGATAACGCGCCCCTCTTTCATCAGTACGAGATGATCAGCAATTGCCGAGATCTCTTCGGGATCGTGGCTGACGTAAATCACCGGAATTTGAACCTGGCGAGTCAGTCGCGCAATGAAGCGCAACAGCTCTTGCTTGCGTGGCCCATCCAATCCGGACAGTGGTTCATCCATTAGCAGTAGCTGAGGATCGCTCAGTAGTGCCCTGCCTATGGCGACTCGGCGTGCTTCGCCGCCCGAAAGCGTGCCTGGTATCCGCTCAAGTAAATGCCCAATGCCAAGCAGTTCGATAATCTCATCGAAGCGGTGAGTTGCTCGTTTAGGCATGCCGTAGGTGAGGTTGCCTCGCACTCGGTAATGAGGAAAAAGACGCGCCTCCTGGAACACAACGCCAATGCGCCGTTGATGGGCGGGTACATTCTGGCGCTGTTGGGTGTCTAGTAGCACCTGGTCGCCGAGCTGTAGTTTGCCTACGTCGGGTGTGTCCAGGCCTGCAATAATGCGCAGTAGGCTAGTTTTGCCACTTCCTGATATGCCAAAAATACCGGTCACACCGCTAGCGGGCAGCGTGAGCGATGCTTGCAGCTGGAAGTTGCCAAGGCGCTGTTCAACAGAGAGCGATAGCGATGAATGGGCAGAGGCGTCGGGAGACGTTGGGTTAGTAGGCATCACGTTCCTGTAAACGCTGTTGGGTGCGGCGCGCTAGCCATTCAGAGGCAATTAACGAGAGCAGGGCAATAATGATGGCGAGAAAACATAGCCGTGCCGCAGCGGCTTCCTGACCGGGTGTCTGAATTAGCGTATAGAGTGCTAGGGGTAAGGTGCGCGTTTCGCCAGGGATATTAGAGGCGAAAGTGATAGTGGCACCGAACTCGGAAAGCGCGCGAGCAAAAGCCAGCACGGTACCTGTTAGCAGGCCGGGGATCGCCAGCGGCAATGTGATGGTGGTGAATACCCGCCAGCGACTAGCGCCTAGCGTGCTGGCAGCCGCTTCGAGTTTGGGGTCAACGGCCTCAAGGGATAAACGCAGAGCCCTCACCAGTAGTGGAAACGCCATTACGCCGCTAGCAACGGCTGCCCCTTGCCAAGTAAATGGCAATGATACGCCTAAGTTGCTGTAAAGCCATTGACCAAACACCCCTTGCCTGCCCAAGCTAATTAACAGTAGATACCCCACAACCACGGGCGGCAGAACCAGTGGCAAGTGTATCAAGCCATTGACCAATGCTTTCCCGCGAAAATGATGGCGGGCTAGCCACCAAGCGACGGCAATGCCTGGGGGCAATATCCATGCAACCGCCGCTAAGCCGATCAGTAAGCTTAGGCGAATAGCCTCCCACTCCGCTGGAGAAAGCGTCACGGTGCACTGATGCTTGTGTCAAAGCCGTGCTCGGCAAAGATAGCGAGGGCTTCTTCACTGGTTAACCACGCCTGTAGCGCCACGGCAGCAGCGTTTTGCTCGGCATCAATCAGGGCGACGGGGTACGTAATAGGGTCGTGGCTGGTGGCTGGGAATAACCCAAGTACCCTGATGGCCTTGCTGGCAAAAGCATCCGTTTGATACACCACACCGATGGGTGTTTCTTCACGCTCTACCAGCGCTAATGCAGCGCGCACATCATTGCCACGGGCTAGGCGCGGCGCTAGAGCTTCCCATTCGCCCAGTGTCTCCAGCGCTTGTTGGGTATAGATACCGGCCGGTACATGGTCTGGGTCTCCCACGGATAGCCGGTCGCGCTCGCCTAATAGCGTTTCAATAGCGATGCCTTCCCCCGGGGTGAACTGCATTGGCACGCTATCGCTGGCACTAACAAGCGCCAATCGATTTTGCAGTAAATCCCTACGTTGCTGCACATTGATATGCTGATCTTCAAGCCAATCCATCCACGTCACATTTGCGGAAAGAAATAGCTGCGCGGGACTGCCGCTGGCGATTTGTCGAGCAAGGGTAGACGACGAAGCATAAATCGCGGTCACATCAACGTCATTATGTGTTTCATAAACCGCAATGGCATCGTTTAGCGCATCGGTCAGCGACGCAGCGGCTGCAACGTGCACATTGTCGCTCGCGAGCGCTGATGCCGTCGGAAGGCTAAATAGAATAACGCTGGCAAGTAGGCGATTGTTCACACCGAAGTTAAGCATCGTTTTATTCCGCTATTTCCATATGGATATAACGGAGATTAGCGAATACTCAGCGCGTGTTCAATGACAAATAACGCGTGGTTGGATGGCGATCAATCATTGTCGCGCTCGGCATCATCAGAAGGTGACAGAAGCGCTAGCAGTGCTTTGGCATCGTCAGGCGTTGCCATCACAAACTGCTTTTCCAGTGCTCGATAGTGGGTAAGTACTTGTTTGCCCATCTCTGTTAGGTGTGCTCCACCTCGTGCATTTCCACCGGAACTTGTGATTACCAGCGGTGATAAAAAGTAGCCGTTCATAGTTTCGAGCAGTTGCCAGGCTTTTTTATAACTCATGTTCAGCGCGCGGCCCGCCGCAGAAATTGAGCCGGTTTGATCAATCATTTCCAACAGGTCAGCCTTACCAGGGCCAATTACCACGTCGTGGTTTAACGCTAAGCGCAACTGGAAGGTAGGGGAAGGGTGATGGGTGCGTGTCATTATTGAACTCTGCTGATGACTATGTGCGTATCAGTTTAGCAACGATACAGTCCCCAACGCTTACCATTTAGTGGTTGGCGAAGAAGCGTTCCCAGCCTAGGTTAACAAGGCTTTGGTCTTCCTCTAACAGCGTTGAAGGTTGCTCCAACGTGGTGCGCTTATCCATTTTGACGCTCTTTTTTGGTGCTCAAGACCGTTATTGGCTAACAATCTCAAGGCTTAAGTTATTGTGTCGACAAAGAGACGTGGTTTTTCACCATTTTGGCGCACTCCTTGCATTTCAAGTTGAAATATTGACCAACAGGAAGCGATAGCGCCCATGACTCTGTGTGAACTTGCGACACCTGCCGCTGGCTCAGGCCATCGCTTTGATGGCGAACGCCACTGGGCGGCATCGCTGGGGCTGCGTTTTGCTAACCGTGAGGGCACAACCCGATTGGTGCAGGCTCGTCACCAAGGGCCGCTACGAGTACAGCGGCCGTTTTACCCAGAAGGCAGCACGGAAGCTTGCCATGTGTACGTGCTGCATCCACCCGGCGGTTTAGTCAGTGGCGATGCCCTGACGATTCGCGCCCATATCGAGCGTGGTGCTCATGCGCTGCTCACCACGCCTGCGGCTAACAAGCTTTATAAAGCGGACAGTCAGGGCGTTGCCTGGAACCAACAGACTGAGCTGAGCGTGGAAGATGGCGGTATTCTTGAGTGGCTTCCTCAAGAAACGATCGCCTTTGATGGCTCCAAAGGCGCTCAGCGAACGCATATTGCGTTGCATGGCAGTGCCCGTTGCCTGGGCTGGGAAATCATGGCGCTGGGCCGCCCCGCCAGTGAACTTCCCTATGTAACAGGCCGCATTGAGCAGCACTTTCGTTTAACCCTAGATGGCAAGCCGCTGTGGCTTGAACGCCAACCGTTGGATCCTGCACATCCGCGTTTTAACGGGCGCTGGGGGCAGGGGGGCGCCACGGTGCAAGCTACGCTATGGGCGGTGGGCTTAGAAGATGCCGGTGTGGCGATTGATGAGCTACGCCAAGCGCTGCCGGATAACCCGCGCTGGGCGGTTACCGTTCGCCAGGGCGTGCTGTTATTACGTTATCTCGGAAACTCACGCAATGAAGCCTGGGCGCTGTGTGAGCAGGCGTGGCATGTACTGCGCCCGCACTGGATCGCGCGTGTCGCCCACACACCGCGCATTTGGTTAACCTAAACGTTGTACAGCAGGCGCTAAATAAGTTATTCCCACTAATGCAAATGAAAACCTTTTGCATTAAAATGGTGGTTTGTGACCTGCACCGAGATGCACCATGCTGCTCAACGTCTTATCCTCTTCCTATTGGCTGCTGATCTTACGCATCCTGGCCGCGACGCTTGGCGGCTATATCGTTGCTGCACTGTTCTCGGTGGCAGCGCTTGGCTTACCGTTTGATACCATGATGTCTCTGCGCATCGGCATGATGGGAAGCTTCATTATTTGGGCGGGCGTGGCGATCTGGTCGTTTATCACGCCGAGCTTGATACGTCTTTGGGGGGCTATTGTTCTCGCCACTTGCGGCCTTCTAGTGGTGGCTAACTATGGCGTCCACTAAGCGCAGCGTGAGGCGTAATATGGCTCAGCTGCACACATGGTGCGGCTTGTTGGCTGCTTGGCTGCTATTTGCCGTTTTTCTGACGGGTACCTTGAGTTATTTCAAAGAGAGTATCTCGCTGTGGATGCAACCCGAGCTACCGAGTGTCGCCGCGAATGCTGAGTGGGACAACCGGCGCCTGGCGGATTACTGGCAGCACTATCTTACTGAGCATGCTTCCTCAGCGAGAAGCTGGCAAATCACCTTCCCTAATGAGCGCGAGGCGGTCTCGACAGCCGTCTGGTTTGGGCAGGATGGGAGAGAGCGATCGATACTTGACCCAACCACTCTGACGTTGGTTACCCCGCGAGAAACACGTGGGGGCGATTTTTTCTATCGATTCCATTTCCAATTGCATCATCTGCCCGCCATCTATGGTCGCTGGCTCATTGGTATCGCCACCATGATGATGTTCGTGGCAATCATTAGTGGCGTGATAACCCATAAAAAAATCCTGCGCGACTTTTTTGCTTTCCGGCCCCAAAAGGGCGCGCGCAGTTGGCTTGATGCACACAATGCTTTTTCTGTGTTAGCGCTACCTTTTCAGTTAATGATTACCTACACCGGCTTGATAACGCTCATGTCGCTGTATATGCCTTGGGGAGTAGAGCGTGCGTTTCCCGATGCTGATGCGCGTCGCCAAGCGACCAGTGAGCTGCATGCCTTTCCACTCTCCGGCCCGGCTACGGGGCAGCCTGCAGCGTTATATGCCCTTAGCGAACTGGTCGGTGATGCTGAGGCGCATTGGCAGAAGCCGGTGCAGTCCTTAAGGGTGAGCCACCCGGGGGATGCAGGCGCGCGTGCCGTGGTTTGGCAGAGTGCCCACGAGGCGTTGTCTGCACACCGCCCGCAACGTATCTATGAGGCCAGTTCGGGCGCCTTGTTAGCAGAGACTCAGTCGCAACGTATTGATGAACAAGCACACGGCGTCATGGTGGGGCTACATGCAGGTCGTTTTGCTAACTGGGGCATGCGCTGGATCTATTTTGCCTTGGGCGCTGCTGGGTGTGGCATGGTGGCAACTGGGCTACTGCTGTGGACGTCAAAGCGTAAGCATAAGAAGGGCGGCGTGGTGGGGATGTGGTGTGTCGAACGGCTTAATATAGCCACGTTGGCTGGCATGCCGATTGCCGTATTGGCCTTTTTCGCCAGCAATCGACTTTTACCGGTGGCGCTTAGTGGGCGCGCCCAATGGGAAATCCATTTTTTCTTTGCCGCCTGGCTGCTGGCGCTGCTACATGCTGCCTTAAGACGCTCGGCCTCGCAGGCGTGGCGGGAGCAGTTAATTCTGATCGTTATCTTGTTGCTGTGCCTGCCAATACTCAATCTCTTGGTGCCTTCCTATCGTGTTCTAGGTGAGCTGGCCGCAGGTAATTGGCAGCGTGTCAGCGTTGACCTGATCTGCTTGGTCAGCGCGCTGATCATCGTCTGGCAGATGAGACGAGCCGCTAAAAAAACGCTTCCGCGTGTGCCACCTATTCAGGTGGCGTCATGATGCTTATCACGCTGCTAGCACTCGGTACGCTGGGCTTTGCCTTAATTGCGCTGTCGGATAGCCGCCACCGACGCCGTTGTGGCCTTAAGCCTGCTCAACAAAAACCTTGGCTCTGGGCGGGCGGTGCGATACTCGGTTGGCCGCTTTGGTTGGCGATGGAAACCTGGAGCACTGGGCTGGCAATAACGCTATGGCTGGGCTGTCTAAGTATCTCGGCGGGCGTGGTATTTCTTGGTTTGGCGATGTTTGAGCGCTTTCTCCAGCAGCGGTAGTTATCCCCGCCGCTGCTGGCGATTTAATAAATAAACCAAATAGACGCCGCCCAGCCCGGCTGTTAAAACTCCGACGGGTAACGCCCCAGACGGTAATGAGTACTGAGCCGCTAAGTCTGCCGCTAACAGGAGCAGGGCTCCAACCGCGCCCGCTGCTAAGGGGAGAGGTCCAGGTTTTCGCCACAGACGTAACGCCAACTGGGGGGCGGCAAGTGACACAAACGCAATCGGCCCTACCGTCGCGACCGCGCCACCTGCTAGAAAAGCCCCCATTAAGGCACTTAATAAGCGTGAGGCTGCCAGATTAACGCCGAGGCTTTTGGCGACGGGGTCGCCAAGCGCCATCATACGCAGCCGGGGGGCTATCAGCACAATACCGGGCAGTAACAGCAAACACAGGCCAAGCATTGGCCAAAGATCGTGCCACTGGCGTCCTGCTACGCTACCGCTAAGCCAAATCATCGCGTCTCGCGCTTGCTCTTGGCCCAGCCAGGTCAAATTTAGCTGCACACCTGCTAGAGCCAAGGCGTTGATAGCGATGCCAGCAATAATCATCGAAGAGGGGTGGCGAAAACCACGCCCAGAGCCGCTATAGACCGCCAGCGTGCCGATGATTGCACCCAGTGCGGCTCCTGTCGTGGTAGACATAATGCCCACCAGCCAACTGCTTGCCAGCAGTGCTCCCAGGCTAGCGCTGGCAGTAAGGCCGATAATATCGGGACTGCCTAACGGGTTGCGGGTGATGCCTTGAAACAGAGCGCCCGATACACCCAGCGCAAAGCCAGCGCACAGCGCGACGAATGCCCGTGGTAAGCGCAGCGTAAACGCCTGCCACTGTTCAAACGGTGTCGCATTACCTTGGATAAGGTGCCCAAGCGCTTCCTTGCTAAGCCCTTGGCTTCCTAGCATGAGAGAACCCAGTAGTAGCCCTAAAGCGATGATGCTGGCCAACATGTAGGGGGCTAAAGCACGGGGTGGCAAAAGACAGAGCGGCAAACGCCAGGGGAGCAAAAGACGGGAGGCTGGCAGTAACGTATTAAAGCGTTTCATCATCACTCACACACCGCGCTGGTTAATGCGCACAGCGACTAACAGAAATGGCGCGCCTAGCAGCGCTGTCAGGATCCCTGTCATGATTTCAGCAGGGCTTAGCAAAAGGCGGGCGAGCAGGTCTGCCACGATCATCATCAGAGGGCCCATCACTAGCGCGATGGCAAGCTGCCAATAAACGTAATGACCGGCAATTTTTTTGGCCAATAACGGCACGGCTAAGCCCACAAAGGCGATAGGGCCCACCGTGGCGGTTGAAATCGCCGCTAGCAGCGCGCTACCGCTAAGCACCGCCAGCCTCAAACAACCCGCATTCAGTCCCAGCGCTTTGGTCACGCCGTCACCCATTTGCAGGACGTGCAAAAAGCGCGGGAGGATAAACGACAGCCCTAGTCCGACCGTTATCCAGCCCAATAGTCGCTGAGCCTCATCTAACGTATGCCCATTGATGGATCCAACGACCCAGAAGCGATAGTTGGCAAATAAGGCGGGGTGGGTAAGGGTAACGGCTTGTACGTAGGCAAAGAGAACGGCGTTAAGCGCCGCCCCTAACAGCAGCAGATGTGATGGGTCATGCTGGCGGTAAGCGCTCTGAAAACCGACTAAAACAGCCACGCAAAGCGCGCCAGGTAGCGCTAACCAAAAAGCGCCTGCAGGCAGCGAGCCAAGCACCAAGCCAGCGGTTACCAGAGATGCGGCTGCGCCTGCATTGATGCCCAGCAGCCCAGGCTCGGCTAGCGGGTTGCGAGTTAAATTTTGTAGCAGTGTACCGGCGACAGCAAGCGCCGCGCCAGTGGCGATGGCGAGCAGTGTGCGTGACAGGCGAGCTTCCACTAAGTCGTTGGCGTAGCCAGTCTCTAGCGCTTGCAGTGCCCGCCATACTTGATAAGGGGAGAGGTGTTCTGCTCCGACTGAGAGATTGATCCAGCCAAACAGCAGTACCGCCCCCATTAGCCCAACCAGCCAGCGTGTTCGTTGCCGTAAAGAGGGAAATAGGCCGTTCTCCATACCCGCTCCAGCATTCATCGCGGTTCTGCTGCCTCGGCAAGGCGCGGCAAGAGCCGCTCGATCATCCATTGAGTCGCTAGTGGCGAACCAGCAGAGCTAGCCACGATTAATGGCTGATCGGTCAGCGCCAGATAGCGGCCATCTGAAATGGCTGGCAGTGAGGCAAACAGCGGTAGCTCAGCGACTCTATCGCGCTGCTCTGCGCTGTGATACCAAGAGACCACTAAATCGACATCTTCGAGCATGGGCAGATGTTCAAACCCTAGGTAGTGCGCAAAGTGATTGCCGCTGGGTGATAAGCCTTCAACCGTTGGTGACAAGTGAAGTCCAAGGCCTGTCAGTGTGCCAACGCGAGGGTCGTCTGCTAAATACACAGAGACGTTTCCGGAGGCTGGGTCGGGTCGTACATAAGCAAAAGTGGTGTCCGCAAGACTTGGATAAGACTCGCCTGCACTCTTCAGCGATGTGTCGAGATGACGTATTAAGGCAGCGCCTTGTTCCGGCACGCCAAGCGCTTGTGCAATACGTTCAATCTGCTCATCCACAGAGGTGAGGTAAGGACGCTCTGGGTAAGCAACAATGGGCACCAGTGGCGACAGCAGATCATAAATAGCGTCTGGAACACCACTGGAAGGCGCCAGAATGATATCTGGCTCCAGCGCAAGCAGGGCTTCAACATCCAGCTCGGGGTATTGGGTAATCGTGGTGGGGAGTGGCATTGCCTGTGCTTCTAGAGCGTCTCGTACCCATGGCCAATAGCCATCTTCATCGCCGCCCCACTCCGCACGGCTGACCCCGACCGGCACCACGCCAAGTGAAATGGCAATATCATCAGCACCAACGCCAAGGGTGACGACGCGCTGCGGTGGCTCGTCAATGGTGGCTGTTCCCAGTGGGCTTGAGATGACAACGGGAAACCGATCGGCATCAGCCACTGCCCCCGTCATGGGGGCAGCGGCAATTAACAGGGTGATTAATGAGCGTAACAGCATCAGTTTCTCACCAATCCCAGTTGATTGACATAACGGCACTACGCGGTTCGCCAAGCCAGTACTGGCTGTAGAAACCAATTTGCTCGTAGTAGTCCTTGTCAAACACGTTGTTGATATTCAACTGCGCGCTTAATTGATCGTTGAAGCGGTAGCGTGCCATCAGATCAGCAACGGCGTAAGCGTCTTGCCCAACCTTAACTTGGCCATTGGGGCTAGATGTGTTCCGCCAAATATCGCTTTGCCAACGAGCCCCGCCGCCCAGTGTTAAGCCACTCCATGCACCCGGTAGTTGGTAAGTGGTAAACAGTTTGACCTGTTGGCGCGGATGGGTTGTGTTAGTCCGCTCGCCGTCGGAATTTTCTGCATTGGCTAGCGTGTAGCTGGCGCTCACATTCCAGCCTGAGGCCACTTCGCCAATCAATTCGAGTTCAACGCCATTAACCTGATTACCATCAACGCTACGGTGGGCGGACGTACCCGGCTGGCCGATCACATCAACACCCGGAATGGCTTCTGCCACACCGTTTTGCTCCGTTCTAAACAGTGCAATGCTGCTATCCAAGTGGCCGTTCAGAAGGGTTGCCTTAGCCCCCAGTTCATAGCTGCGGCCCTGAATAGGATCAAGCAGAGAGCCATCCTCACGGCGAGCATTCTGAGACTGGAAGATCTCGGTATAACTCGCGTAAACAGAGGCGTAGTCATTAATATCGTAGATAATGCCTGCATAAGGCGTTATTTCGTTGCTATATCGGTACTGCCGCTCAGATCCATAATAAGTCTGATCCAATTCCCAGTCGCTCAGGCGTGCACCAAGAATAAGATTAAGCGGATCACTCAGCGAAAAGCGCGACACCATAAAGCCGCCGCTTTGCGTTACCTGCATATTATCTGAGCTGTTGAACTGCCCCCATTGGGGTTTAGCCACCACGCTGTCTCGCCAATTAAAGTAACTGCCCACGGAAGGCGGTGTACCCACTGGGGTGGCCAGCTTTATCTCGAAGTCATCTTCGTTATGCATCCAGCCAAAGCCCAGCTCGTGCTGGCGGCCAAATAAGCTGAAATCACCTTCGGCCGTCACGTTCACGGTTTGTTGAGTGCGGTTGCCGCGGTAATTTAAGAAAGAGCTGGACATACCAAGGCCTGTTTCCCTGTCTGGGAAGCCGCCGCGATAAAGGTACTCTAGGCCATAGTTACCATCGTTATGACTAACGGCGGCGCGTAACGTCCAGCCGTTATCCAATTGGTGGCTAAGGTCAGCGAACACGCGAGTGGTCTCGTTGTAAAACGTTGACCAGTCGGTGTTGTTAGAGGCGCTGCGGTCAAAGTCCGTGCGGCTGCCATCAGCATAAAAAGCCGGGACACTGGCCCCTGCGCCGAGCGTCTCGTTGTGTTGATATTCAACCCCTACGGTTAATTGAGTCGCGGGGGTAAGCTCGCTACTGATAACACCGTAAAGCGTCTCATGGTCATCTTCGAGATGAGAGATAAAACTATCGTTATGGTCTTTGGCGACGACAAAGCGGGCCCCTGTCGTGCCATCGCTGCTTAATGGGACAGACACATCCGCGGTGACGCGGCGCCGGTCCCAACGGCCGAGGCCTGCGGAAACGGACGCAGCCGCTTCGGACAACGGGCGTTTGCGAATAAAGTTAACGCTTGCCGAGGGTTCGCCAGCGCCGGTCAATAAACCGGTTGCTCCGCGCACCACTTCAACACGGTCATAAATCGCCGCATCCCAGTCGGTATCGCCAAAATTCCAGAAACCGCTGAGCGGAATGCTGAGTCCGTCAAACTGTACGCTACGGATTGAGAAGCCACGTGCGGCATAGCTAATCCGGTTACTGTCAGCTCGGCTTGGCGAAACACCGGGTACTTGGGCTAAAACATCACCGCCTGACTGTGCCGCGCGGTCGTCGATCTGCTGGCGAGTAATAACACTTGTGGATTGAGGTGTCTCGCGCGGTGTTAATGACAGCCCGACTGCACTGCGGCTAGCGGGAACTGTATAGCGTTGAGTGCCTTCACTGCTGGTGCTGAGGCGCTCACCGGTCACTAACACATCATCGAGTGTTTCGTCAGGAGCTTCAGCAAAGGCAAGCAAAGGGTAGGCAAGAATAAGCGCAGTGCATGTTGATCGATATAAAAATGGCATGGAGCGGTTTTCCAAAGTGGATGTTGCCAATAGTTAATGTTTTATAATGAGAATTATTCCACTTATGTCGGACGAGCGGTTATGCCCGCCGCGCAATTGATTATGCGCAAACGTCAGCCGCATCGTTTCAGGAGCGCTCAAGGGAACTTTCTGTCAAAGCACCCGGTGAAATGCCGTAGTTTTTCTTGAATGCAGTAATAAAGTTGCTGGCATGGCGGTAGCCGCTTAAATGCGCCGCTTGTTGAACGCTGTGGCCGCTCAGCAGCAGCTCGCGGGCTAACGCAAGCCGGCGTTTGCGCAAATAGTCGATAGGCGCTAGGCCGTAAGCCATCTTGAAATGCCGCATTAACGTACTTGGGCTCATGGCCGCGCGATCCGCTAAGCGTTGCAGCGTGTGGTCAAACGACGGCTCTTCATCCAGCCAGCGGCGTACTAGCGCCAAGCGCTCTCGATACAGTGCGCCACTGTCAGTCGTATAGGGTGAACGGCAGTCCAGCCCCTGGGCGATGATTTGCAGTGCCAGCCCTTGAAAGCGCATACGCTGCGACTCAGCGCTACTGGAAGCACAGCACGCTTCATCAATGGTGAGCTGTAATCCAGGACTGAGTTGCCAGACATGGGGGGCAGTCGATGAGATGTAAGAACCGTACCAAGCCTGCATAGCTGGTGCGTCGAGGGATAGGCATAGCGTGCGAAGCCGTTGATTAGCAGGATGAAAAGCGCTGAGCGTTAAACCTGTGTCCAGCCTTAGCCAGCAGGCTTCCCCGGCCGTTATCCAGCGCTTTTGGCCATCAATATCGAAATGCGCGCAGCCCTCTAACATCACCACAATTAGAAGGTCGGTATTGCCCTTCGAGAACGATTGATATGGTCTCAGCACGTCCAAATCGGAAATAAAAAGCTCCACACCCGCCGCTAGGCTAACTTCTTCTACACGCCCTTGGGCGATTGAGGTTTTCGGCGTACAGGCAGTGTTGGAGGCAATGGGAAAGCAGTAATCGATACTGTATCGGCGTCCGTAGCCTAAAAAATGATCAACTGTATAGCGGGTGCTGATGGTCACGTGGTGTGTCTCAACCTGGTGTAGAAATAGAGGCTCAAAAAAACCTTATTTAAATGACGCGCACAAATAGTAATAGGTTTTATTACTATTTGATAGTTAATGCTAAGTAGGGGGTTGATTGCACTTCTTTGGTGCGAGTAAGGGGCTGGCTGATTAGCATGGTGCACTTTTGGTGCGAATAAGCGAAAGTCGATATTTTTCAAGCTATTGAATAATAATAACTATTTTTTATATTCACCATTTTGGTACGGCGGTTGCGCTGCATTGCTTCAAATAGGCGTGCTCGATGTCGATAGTCGGGGAGCGTTGCTCTAAATCCTGCACTGTCGTTGCTGTTGAGCGCTGCCACTGATTGAGCCAATGGAGACCCCATGGAACTGACCCCGCGAGACAAAGATAAGCTGCTGCTGTTTGCTGCCGCCCAGCTTGCCGAGCGTCGCAAAGCACGTGGCCTAAAGCTTAACTACCCCGAAGCCGTCGCGCTGATCAGCTTTGAAATTATCGAAGGTGCCCGTGACGGCCGAAGTGTCGCCGACTTAATGAGCTACGGCCGTGAAATCCTTAGCCGTGATGACGTTATGGAAGGCGTGGCGGAAATGGTGGATGAGGTACAAGTAGAGGCTACCTTTCCGGACGGCACCAAGCTCGTGACCGTGCATACGCCCATTGTGTGAAGGGTGAATAGCCAAGGGTCCCAACCTTACGACTTACCTCTTCCCCTCTTAGCACCGCGACGCAGGAGCAAGCAGATGATTCCCGGTGAGTATCAGTTAAAAGATGGCGATATTGAGCTATGCGTGGGCCGCGAGCGGATTAGCGTCGACGTGGCCAACACCGGTGACCGCCCCATTCAGATCGGCTCTCACTACCACTTCGCTGAAGCCAACCCCGCGCTGGTATTTGATCGCAGCAAATCCCGTGGTTTTCGCTTAGACGTGGCAGCGGGCACCGCAATTCGCTTTGAGCCGGGCCAGACCCGCAAGGTCACGCTAATTCCGTTCGTTGGTAAGCGCGAAATTTACGGCTTCCGCGGCGATGTGATGGGTGCGCTCGATGGAGATGAACAATGAAACCGGTTAACACAATCAGCCGGCAAGCCTACGCCGATATGTATGGACCCACGGTAGGCGATCGTGTGCGCCTGGGCGATACCGAGCTGTGGATTGAGGTAGAGCAAGACGCTACCCATTATGGCGATGAGGTGAAGTTTGGTGGCGGTAAAGTCATTCGCGACGGTATGGGGCAAAGCCAGCGCCTTGATGTCACGGTGATGGATACGGTGATTACCAATGCGCTGATTTTAGACTGGTGGGGCATTGTTAAAGCCGATGTCGGCCTGCAAAGCGGGCGTATTGCCGCGATTGGCAAGGCAGGCAACCCCGACACTCAGCCCGATGTAGATATAGTGATTGGCCCCGGCACTGAAATTATCTCAGGCGAAGGCAAGATTCTCACCGCTGGAGGGATTGACGCTCATATCCACTTTATTTGCCCCCAACAGGTAGAAGAAGCGTTGATGAGCGGGGTGACTACCATGCTGGGCGGTGGCACCGGTCCGGCGACTGGCTCCAACGCTACCACTTGCACTCCCGGTGCCTGGCATATTGGCAAAATGCTGCAAGCCGTGGACGACCTGCCGATGAACATTGGCCTGCTCGGCAAGGGGAATGCCAGTCTGCCGGAAGCGTTGGCAGCGCAGCTGGAAGCCGGTGCTATGGGGCTCAAACTCCACGAAGACTGGGGCACCACGCCTGCTTCCATTGATACCTGCCTGAGCGTGGCAGAGAAGTACGATGTGCAGATTGCGATCCACACCGACACACTCAACGAATCTGGTTTTGTGGAAGACACCCTGGCGGCGTTTAAAGAGCGCGGTATTCACACCTATCACACCGAAGGGGCTGGCGGCGGTCACGCGCCGGATATCCTGACTGCCTGCTCAAAACAGTACGTGCTGCCGTCTTCCACTAATCCGACGCGACCTTATACGGTTAACACCATCGATGAACACCTGGATATGTTGATGGTCTGCCACCACTTGGACCCCAACATTCCCGAAGACGTGGCCTTTGCCGACTCACGTATTCGGCGTGAAACCATCGCTGCTGAAGATATTCTCCACGACTTGGGTGTGATCTCGATGATTGCCTCGGATTCTCAAGCCATGGGGCGAGTGGGCGAAGTGGTCTGCCGTACCTGGCAAACGGCTCATAAAATGAAGGTGCAGCGCGGCTTATTGCCCGAAGATGAAGCCCAGGGTGCTGATAACCTGCGCGCCAAGCGTTATATCGCTAAATACACTATTAACCCCGCGATCACCCATGGCATTGCCCATGAGGTGGGCTCCATCGAAGTTGGCAAGCTGGCTGATTTAGTGCTCTGGAAGCCAGCATTCTTCGGCGTAAAACCCTCGCTGATTTTAAAAGGCGGCATGATTGCGGCAGCGCCCATGGGCGACCCCAATGCCTCTATCCCCACGCCCCAGCCGGTGCATTATCGGCATATGTTCGGGGCGTTTGGAAAGGCCGCCAGCCAAACACGGCTCAACTTCGTGAGCCAAGCGGCGATTGATGCGGGCATTAAAGAGCGACTGGGCCTGCAGAGCTCGCTCTCCGCCTGTAAAAACGTACGCGGCGTGCGTAAAAAAGATATGAAGCTCAACGACGCCTGCCCAGAGCTCACCGTTGACCCGCAAACTTATGAAGTGCGCTGCGATGGCGAGCTACTTACCTGCGAGCCAGCGACCGAGCTACCACTGGCGCAGCGGTATCATTTGTTTTGATTAAGGCTTATTTAATTGAGGTAGAGGTGGCGGAGGTAGGTCATAGAGAGGGGCTTTTGCCATGGCCGGAAAATGTTCCCTACATTTCCGGCATTCCCTCCATCCATGGAGGTCAGATGGCAAAAGTAGCGTACAGGGATGTATTCACAGCGCCCTCTCGTAGGCCTACCCCCGGCTCAGTCTTCATGGATCGAGAAAGGATGAGAGCATGTTGAAATTAATTGAGCGCCTCGGGCCCGTTGACGAAAGCGCCGCCAGCGACACGTTAACGCTGCCCTTCGAACTGCGCATTCGTGGCCGTTTGAAAGCCGAGAGCGATAGCGGTCGCGAGCTGGGCCTGTTTCTGGATCGTGGCCCGGTGCTGCGCGATGGTGAGGGCCTGAAGGCCGAGAGTGGCGAGGTCGTCCGCGTGTGTGCCGCTATCGAACCGGTCGTCACCGCGCGGGTGAGCACTGGCTTACCGCTGGCGAAACTTGCCTACCACTTAGGCAACCGCCATGTGCAGCTGGCGCTGGGTGAAGATGAGCAGGGCGGCTGGGTGCGTTTCCCACCCGACCACGTGCTCGAAGAGCTGGCGGAACTACTGGGGGCTGAGCTTGAGCACCACAACGCCACCTTCGACCCCGAACCAGGCGCCTATAACCAAGTGGGTGGCGGCGGGCACTCTCACGGACATTCTCACGGGCATTCTCATGGTCATGGGCACTCCCACGACCACGCTCATGACCACGACCATTCACACACGCATGAGCATCACCATGCCCACTGAGCGTGTCGCGCTAGACAGCCATGACTTAGCCCTGCTAGGGCTAATGCAGCTGGTCAGCCCCGCGCTACCCATCGGCGCCTTTGCGTTTTCCCAAGGGCTGGAAAGTGCCTTTGAACTGGGCTGGGTAAGTGATGAACAAAGCCTTGCTGAGTGGCTTTCCGGTGTACTGGAAGATGGCCTAACCCGCTGTGAATTGCCGCTGATCGCGCGCTTTTACACCGCATTTGAGCAGCAGGACAGCAATGCAATTGCTCAGTGGGATGAATGGCTAGCCTCCACCCGCGAAACCGCTGAGTTAGCCGCCGAGGATAGCCGTTTGGGCGCTTCACTCAAGCGCCTGCTGGGTAGCCTGGAGTTATTGCCAAAAGGCGCTGGAAATCCGCCTTTACTTCCGTCTCAAGCGGGCTATGTCACCCTATTTAGTTACGCCGCCTACAGGCGGGGCGTGCCCCCGCGCCAGGCGCTATTAGGGTTTGGCTGGGCGTGGTTGGAAAACCAACTGGCGGTAGCCTGCAAAGCACTGCCCTTGGGGCATACCGCCGCCCAGCGGGTAATTGAACAACTACGCGGGGAACTGGTGGCGGCCGTCGACCAAGCCCTCTTGCTAGAAGATGATGCCCTTGGCCCGGTACTGCCCGGCGTGGCGCTGGCAAGCGCTCTGCACGAAACGCAATATTCACGCTTGTTTAGAAGTTAAACGCTTATGAGTAGGAGATGACAATGACGCACTGTTTACGTGTAGGTGTGGGCGGCCCGGTGGGGTCCGGCAAAACGGCACTGCTTAAGCAGCTTTGTTCGGCGCTACGGGATTACTACGATATCGCCGTCGTGACTAACGACATTTACACTCGCGAAGACGCGGACTTTTTGCTTAAACACGATGCGCTGCCAGCCGACCGTATTCTAGGTGTGGAAACCGGCGGCTGTCCGCATACCGCCATCCGCGAAGATGCTTCGATGAACCTGGCGGCCATCGATGAGCTACATGCCCGCCATCCAAGATTAGAGCTGGTGCTGGTGGAGTCTGGGGGCGACAACCTCTCTGCGACGTTTAGCCCCGAGCTTTCTGATCTTACGCTTTACGTGATTGATGTCTCCGCAGGCGATAAGATCCCCCGTAAAGGTGGGCCAGGTATTACCAAGTCAGACCTGCTGATTATCAACAAGATCGATATTGCTGAGCAGGTACACGCCTCGCTTGAGGTGATGGAGCGGGATTCGAAGAAAATGCGCGGTGATCGCCCCTTTGTGTTTACCAATCTCTACGATGGCGTTGGCCTGGAAGAGATCATCCGCTTTATTCTCGATAAAGGCATGCTGGATGAGCGTCGGCCCCAGGCAGCAGCAGTATAGTCGGTAGCAAGTAACGGTAATAAAAAGCGCTCGCAGCAGTGGCTTGCCAAGCGGCAAGCCACTATGTCGTGCGGGTTTGTCGCTCAGCCAACAGTCGCTCAGCCAACAACAACGCAGCGCGCCGTGCCAACGGTGACAGCTCATCATCCTCCCGCTCCAACGAGGCCACCAGACGCTGTTTCATTGGCCTTGCCCAGAAGGTTTCTAGGTGTCGACAAATGGCTGCTGCAGCCGTTTCCTCGTCGTGGCCGCCGCGCAAGTTCACGGCGATTTGATTAATCATGTGAATCAGATTCTTATCGTTATGCGTCGACATTGAGTGTCTCCTTAGCCGTGGGCAATCGCCGTTGTAATGGGGCGGTGGTAGATCAGGTGGCGGCCAGACCGGGCAAAGCCCGCCAGTAGTAGACCTGACGCTTGGGCCTGCTCCACGGCCAGCGCAGTGGCCGCCGAAACCGCCACCAGTGCGCCGATGCCCGCGCTAGCGCACTTGTGCACCATTTCGTAGCTGGCGCGGCTGGTGACTAGCGCAAACCCTTCTTCTAGAGGGGCAGCCTCGCGGGCGAGGGCGCCGATCAGTTTGTCCAGTGCATTGTGGCGGCCAACATCTTCGCGTAGTTGTTGGATGCGACCCTGGGGATCGCACCAGGCGGCACCGTGGCTAGCGCCAGTGGCTGCCTGCAGCGGTTGATGAGCGACCAATTCCTGCAGCGAGCGCTGAATGGCGGCATCGCTAAGCGACGGTGCCACGACAGAAGGAATCGGACGAATAGCCTGTTCCAGGGCCTCGGTGCCGCACAGGCCGCAGCCGGTACGCCCTGTCAGGCTGCGCCGCCGCTGTTTGAGCTCAGCCATCCGTTGGCTGGCAATAGTAAGATGAACAGTGTGGCCTTGTGGCGCTTCGCGGATCTCGAGGTCGTAGCACTCGGTGATGTTGGCCAGGATACCTTCGGAAAGGCTGAAGCCAAGAGCAAAATCCTCAAGGTCGACGGGGCTTGCCATCATCACCGCATGGGAGATGCCGTTGTAGACCAGTGCTACTGGCCTTTCTAAGGCCAGTAGATCCTCCTGGGTATCGGTGTACCAGCCGTTAGCACCACGACGCACCTCCACTGACTGGCGTACTACCGCATCGCGTGGATGGCGGGTGCTCATGGTGCCTCCTGTTGCGCTTTGGCCAGGTGGTCACGCTGGATCAGGTCGAAAGTGTTAAAGCGTTGCTGCCAAGCGGAGGGTTGGCTGACTTTTTCCACCTGCACCGCCGTGACCTTATATTCCGGACAGTTGGTAGCCCAGTCTGAGTTATCCGTCGTGATAACGTTAGCGCCGCTGCCGGGGTGATGGAAGGTGGTGTAGACCACCCCCGGCTGCATGCGTTCGCTGAGTCGTGCGCGTAGTACCGTCTGGCCCGAGCGGCTGGTAATACCCAGCCAGTCACCGTCGCGTACGCCGCGAAGCTCGGCATCAGAGGGATGCAGCTCCAACACATCCTCGTCGTGCCAGCGTTGGTTGTCGGTACGCCGGGTCTGGGCACCTACGTTGTACTGACTGAGAATCCGCCCAGTGGTGAGCAGCAGCGGGAAGCGGCGATTAGCGCGCTCTTCAGTGGCCACGTACTCGGTAATCGCAAAGCGTCCCAGGCCAATGGGGAAGTCAACTTCGTGCATGGTCGGCATGCCCAACGGGTACTCGGCGTTGCAGGGCCACTGCAGGCTGCCGCGCTCCTCTAGCTTGGCGTAGCTGACGCCCGCAAAGCTTGGCGTCAACTGGGCGATTTCGTCCATGATTTCGGACGGATGGGTGTAGTGCATCGGGTAGCCCAGCGCATTGGCCAGATCCTGGGTGATTTCCCAATCCTCCTTGCCAGCCAGCGCTGGCATCACTTTGCGTACCCGGTTGATGCGTCGTTCGGCGTTGGTGAAGGTGCCGTTTTTCTCGAGGAAACTTGAGCCTGGCAGCAGCACGTGGGCGAACTTGGCCGTTTCATTCAGGAAAATATCTTGCACAATCAGGCAGTCCAACGACGTGAGCGCCGCCTCGACGTGCTGAGTGTTGGGGTCTGATTGGGCGATATCTTCGCCTTGCACGTAAAGCGCTTTAAAGGTGCCTTCGATGGCGGCATCGAACATATTAGGAATGCGTAGCCCCGGCTCGTCGTCGAGCTTTACGCCCCACACGGACTCAAAGCGGCCGCGGGCGATGGGGTCGGCCACGTGCTGGTAGCCCGGCAGCTCGTGGGGGAAGGAACCCATGTCACACGAACCCTGCACATTGTTTTGACCGCGCAGCGGATTCACGCCCACGCCCTCGCGGCCAATATTGCCGGTGGCCATGGCCAGGTTGGCAATGCCCATCACCATGGTGGAGCCTTGGCTGTGCTCGGTCACCCCCAAGCCGTAGTAGATGGCGCCATTAGCTGCTTTAGCATAGGTGCGCGCCGCTTGGCGTACGGCTTCGGCGGGCACGCCGGTGATTTCTGCGCTGGCCTCGGGGGAGTGTCGAGGCTCACTGATAAAGGCGCGCCAGCGCCGATAGGCCTCGGTATCGCAGCGCTTCTCCACGAAGGCTTTATCCTCAAGACCTTCGGTCACTACCACGTGGCCCAGCGCATTGATCAGCGCCACATTGGTACCTGGACGCAGCGGCAGATGTTGGGCCGAACTCATGTGCGGAGTCTTTAAAAGGTCGATATGACGTGGGTCAGCGACGATTAGCTTCGCGCCTTGACGCAAGCGCTTGCGCATCAGCGAACCAAACACCGGGTGAGCATCGGTGGGGTTAGCGCCAATGACGATAATTGCATCGGCCTTCATGACTGAGTCAAATGTTTGGGTGCCGGCGGACTCGCCCAGCGTGGTTTTCAAGCCATAACCGGTGGGCGAGTGGCAGACCCGCGCACAGGTATCGGTATTGTTGTTGCCAAAGGCCGCGCGGATCAGCTTCTGCACCAAGTAGGTCTCTTCGTTGGTGCAGCGCGATGAGGTGATGCCGCCAATGCTCTCGCGGCCATGTTCAGCCTGAATTGCTTTCAAACGGCTGGCGGCAAAGCCGATGGCTTCTTCCCAGCTGACTTCACGCCAGGGTTGGTCGATGCTGTCGCGAATCATCGGCGAGGTCAGGCGGTCAGGGTGGGTGGCGTAGCCAAAGGCGAAGCGACCCTTGACACAAGAGTGGCCATGGTTAGCGTCACCGCCTTTATAGGGCACCATGCGCACCAGCTGGTCACCTTTCATTTGTGCTTCAAACGAGCAACCCACACCACAATACGCACAAGTAGTCACGACGCTGTGCTCGGGAACACCGTGGTCGATGACACTCTTTTCCATCAGCGTGGCTGTCGGGCATGCTTGAACGCAGGCACCGCAGGAAACACAGTCTGAATCCATGAACGAGTCGGCCTGCCCTGCTGACACCTTGGATTCAAATCCACGGCCATCGATGGTCAGGGCAAAGGTGCCCTGTACCTCTTCGCAGGCGCGTACACAGCGTGAACAGACGATGCATTTGCTAGGGTCGAAACTGAAGTAGGGATTGGTTTCGTCCTTGGCGGCTTCAAGATGATTCTCACCCTCGAAGCCGTAGCGCACTTCGCGCAGCCCCACGCTACCGGCCATATCCTGAAGCTCGCAGTCGCCGTTGGCGGGGCAGGTCAGGCAGTCCAGCGGGTGGTCTGAGATGTATAACTCCATCACATTACGCCGCAGCTTGGCCAGACGTTCGTTTTGGGTGGTCACCTTCATACCTTCAGCCACCGGTGTGGTGCAGGCTGCGGGCATGCCTCGTCGCCCTTCTACTTGTACCGCGCACAGCCGGCAGGAGCCGAAAGGCTCCAGGCTGTCGGTAGCGCAGAGCTTGGGGATATTAATATCGGCCAACGCGGCGGCGCGGAGTACCGAGGTGCCCTCCGGCACGCTGATGGTCACGCCGTCGATATTGAGGCTCACCAAGGCAGCGTCAGTAGCCGAGGCTGGGAAAGGCGTGCCGAGATCTTTGGTGTACTCGACGCTGCTAGAGTGCTGACGGGGGTCGAAATGGTTGATCATGAGTTATCTCCGTTCGCCGTCCGCTGAAAATCATCAGGAAAATGCGCGAGGGCGCTTTGCACTGGAAAGGGAGTCATACCACCCATGGCGCAGAGCGAGCCATCTACCATCGTTTCGCAGAGGTCATGGAGCAGGGCGAGGTTGGCCTCGCGGTTTTGGTTGGCACGGATACGATCAATGACCTCCACGCCACGGGTTGAGCCAATACGGCAAGGGGTACATTTGCCGCAGGACTCAACCTTGCAGAATTCCATCGAGAAGCGCGCCTGTTCAGCCATATCGACGCTTTCATCAAACATCACGACGCCACCGTGGCCCAGTACGGCGCTCTCAGCAGCAAAGGCTTCGTAGTCCAGCGGTAAGTCCCACTGAGATTCCGGCAGGTAGGCACCTAGCGGGCCACCCACTTGTACGGCGCGTAATGGTTTGCCGCTTAGCGTACCACCACCGAACGTCTCCATCAGGGTGCGCAGGGTGGTGCCAAACGCTAGCTCTACCAGCCCTCCGTACTTCACGTTGCCCGCCAGTTGCAGTGCCAGCGTGCCTCGTGAGCGGCCCATGCCATGGGTGGCGTAGGCCTCGGCACCTTCGGCAAGAATGAAAGGTACGGCAGCCAGCGAGAGCACGTTGTTGACCACGGTGGGACGGCCAAATAGTCCTTCAATGGCGGGCAGTGGTGGCTTGAAGCGCACCAGGCCGCGCTTGCCTTCTAGGCTTTCGAGTAGGGAGGTCTCTTCACCGCAGATATACGCGCCAGCGCCCAGACGCACTTCCAAGTGAAAGTCGCGACCGCTGCCCCGTAGGTTATCACCCAGATAGCCGGCTTGTTCGGCGCGGGCAATCGCCTCGTCAAGCACCTCCTTAGCAAGCGGATATTCAGAACGCAGGTAGATATAGCCCTGGGTCGCTTGCACCGCGAGCCCGGCAATCGCCATGCCCTCGATCAGCATGTAAGGGTCGCACTCCATTACCAGCCGGTCGGCGAAGGTGCCGGAATCGCCCTCGTCGGCATTGCAGACGATATATTTCTGATCGGCGGGGGTGTCGAGCACGGTCTGCCACTTGATACCGGTCGGGAAGGCGGCCCCGCCGCGCCCGCGCAGGCCGGAGGCTTTGACTTCCTCGACGATGTCCTGGGGCTCGCGCTGCAGCGCTGCCTCCAGGCCGCAGAAGCCGCTGTGGGCGCGATAATCCTCAATCGACAGCGGGTCAGTAATGCCGATACGCGCGAAGGTCAGGCGCTGTTGACGGGCGAGGTAGTCGATCTCCTCCGTGGGCCCCAACGCCAGGGGGTGGCTGACGTTACCCTCTAACAGGCCGCTGTCGAGCAGCGCCGAGACGTCGTTGACGGTGACGGGGCCATAGGCGAACCGCCCAATAGGCGTCTCAACTTCCACCAGTGGCTCAAGCCAAGCAAGCCCGCGGGAGCCGTTACGCACCAGGGAAATCGACTGACCTCGGGTGGCTAGCTCTTTTTCCAATCGGTTGGCGACGGCATCAGCACCCAGGGACAGCGCGGTGGTATCGCGAGGAACGAATATGCGGATGCTCATGCGATTATCTCCAGCGGCCGGGTTTGCAACTCATCCAACAGTGCATCAAAGACCTCTGGGGTTACCCGCCCGCGCACGCTGTCGTCCACACGGATGGACGGGCCGCAGGCGCAGTTGCCCAGGCAGTACACCGCTTCAAGGGTGATCTCACGATCGCCGGTCGTCTGATGGTAATCGACCCCTAGGCGCGTCTTAGCATGAGCTTCGAGCTGGCGTGCGCCCACCGCCTGGCAGGCCTCTGCACGGCAAATCTGAACCACGTGGCGGCCTGGCGGCGTGGTGCGAAAATGGTGATAGAAGCTGATGACACCGTGTACTTCGGCGCGGGTTTGATTGAGCGCTTCAGCGATGATGGGGACCGCTGCCTCGGGGATAAACCCGAAACGATTTTGGAGGGCATGGAGGATCGGCAGTAGGGCGCCGGGCTTGTGTTTCAGGGCGTCGACTTCGGCCTGAATAGCCTGTGGCGCCCACTCCTGGGAATGGTTCATGGTGCCTGCCTCGCGACTGCTTATTATGTTTTAAATTTGCACTACTTTTCATATTTAAAAAGGCGTGCATCACGGTTAAGACAAAGCTAGCATCAAGCTATCGACTTAAAAATATGAAAAGTAGTGCCTATGAAAAGAATCAAGGTAACGCCCACCTGGTGCTTTAGCGATGACGACGGGCAGCGGCTCGATACCAACCTTTTACGTCTGCTGGGAGCAGTGCATCGTCATGGCAAATTGACACATGCCGCCGCGGAAGCAGGGATCTCTTATCGTCACGCGTGGAATTTACTGCGCCAGGGCGGTGATTTTTTTGGTGTCTCGCTTGTTGAGCTTGAGCGTGGGCGAGGGGCGCGGTTATCGCCGCTGGGTGAGAAGCTGCTATGGGCCGAGCAGCGAGCCACTGCCCGGTTAAGCCCGCAGCTTGATAGCCTGGGATCTGAGCTTAATCTTGCTATTCAACAGCACCAAGAAGGTATTCAACCCGTTCTGCGCCTGCATGCCAGCCACGGTTTTGCGATAGAGCTATTGCCACAGCATCTGGGGGAGCTTCAGCTTGATCTGCAGTACTGCAGCCCTTCGGAAGCGCTAGCAGCGCTTAACCGCGATAGCTGTGATCTGGCGGGCTGCCACCTGCCTCGGGGGAGCGTGGGTGAGAAGGCGCGACGCAAATACCGTCGTCTGCTCAAGCCCCGCAATCATCGGCTAATGGGGTTTATTGCACGTCAACAGGGGTTAATGGTGGCGTCGGGTAACCCGCTGGGAATTGATGGCGTTGCCGCTCTGGCCAACAGGCCGGTACGGTTTATAAACCGTCAGGCATCGTCGGGTACCCGGGAGCTGTTAGACAACCTGCTGGCCGAAGCTGGTATTTCAGCAGCCAACGTGGATGGTTATGAGATTGAGGAGTATACCCACTCTGCGGTGGCAGCCTATGTCGCTGCGGGAATGGCGGATACCGGCTTTGGTGTAGCGGCTGCCGCGCAACGGTTTGGGCTTGATTTTGTGCCGTTAGCCACTGAGGACTACGTATTGGCCTGTCACTATCACTCCTTAAAGGAGCCAAGGTTCGAGGACTTCTTGCGGGTGTTACGTAGTGCTTCCTTTCAAGAAGCGGTGAATCGTTTACCGGGCTATAGCCTCCATCAATGCGGTAGTGTTATTGAAATTGCTGATTTCTTATGACGTTGGGGAAGACGGTTCCACGTTTATCACTCAGTGTTTAGAGGCGGAGGCTGGCAGCGGCTTGCTAAAACGGGCCATCCTTGGCCACCACACCCCTACAGTGGACGGGTAGGCCGAAGATAACCTTAACGCAGGTTATGAAAGCGCAATTTTGAGCGTTAATTTGCTGTTCATAAACAAAAAACACGCGAAGTGGTTAAAGTTGACACCGGTTAGGTCGATAAAAAACGCATAAAACTATTAAAAATTCTTCCGATGACCTACTGAGAAACACTTTATGGCTACTCCTCCTGCTTCAACCTCGCCAAAACGGAACCTTAGCTTACAGGCTAAGGTGCTGATGCTTGTCCTACTGCCACTTTGCATAGTGACCGCAGGGTTAGTCGCGTTTGACGCCTACGGACGCATTCAAAACACCCATGAGACGCTGGCGAATCAGCGTGAGGTGCTGATTGAAGAGCGCCGCAATGCAGTGCGCGATATTGTGCAAATGGCGACGTCTGCTATTTCTCCTATTTATGAGCAAGCAGGTGCCAATGATGAGGAAGCCAAGCAGCAGGTAGCGGAGATCGTGCGCGCCATGCGCTTTGAAGATAATAACTACGTTTTTATCTACGACTTCGATGGTAACAACATTGTGACGGCCCCTGCGCCAGAGCGTGAAGGTACCAACATGATGGACGTACGAACCCCAGACGGAAATTACCTAATTCGCGATATTCTCCAGGTTGCCAAGAATGGTGGCGGTTTTCATAGCTACTTATGGGAATACCCAAGTACCCGTGAAATTGAGCCGAAACACTCCTACGTCGCTAGCCTGGAAAAATGGGGCTGGATGATTGGTGCCGGGGTTTATGTCACCGATGTGGATACGGTTGTTGCAGAACTGGCGGCGACCGCTAACGCGGATTTACGCCAGTCTATCCTGTTCGCTATTTTGTTGGGTGCGGCCTTATTTATCGCAGTGGCGCTGCTCGCATTCGGCTTTGTGCGGCGTACCGTTGGGCCGATTAAACGCACCGCCAGCGCTATGCACGATATCGCCCAAGGGCGTGGCGACCTTACCCGCCGCTTAGCGGTAGAGAGCAATGACGAAGTGGGTAACCTAGCGGTTCAGTTCAATGCCTTTGTTGAACGCATGCAGGAAACCCTGCGAGATGTGCGCCGTAGCACCATGAGTGTTTATCATTCGGCGGGGGAAATCTCCCATAGTTCCGAGGAACTGGCCACCCGTACCGAGCAGGCTGCAGCCAACCTGCAGGAAACGTCGGCTTCCATGGAAGAAATTACCTCGACCGTGAATCACAGTGCAGATAATGCCCAGCAGGCCAATCAGCTGGTGCAGTCCACTGCTGAAGTAGCCCAACATGGTGAAGAAGCCATGGGGCAGGTCGAGCGGACAATGCACGATATTAACGACTCAGCGACGCGGATCAGCGAAATCATCACCATGATTGACGCCATCGCTTTCCAAACCAACATTCTGGCGCTTAACGCCTCCGTTGAAGCCGCGCGAGCGGGGGAGCATGGCCGCGGTTTTGCGGTTGTTGCGCAAGAAGTGCGCACACTGGCTAGCCGCTCTAGCAATGCCTCAAAAGAGATTCGTACGCTGATTGATAGCTCTGTTAAGCACACTCATACCGGTGCTGAGCTAGTGCGTAAGGCGGGCGCGACAATGCATGACATTGTGGAAAGTGTCTCTAAGGTGACCGATGTGATCGGTGAGATTACGGCGGGTGCCAAGGAGCAAAGTAGTGGTATTGGCCAGATCAACACCGCCGTCGCGGAAATGGATACCATGACCCAGCAAAACGCGGCCATGGTGCAGGAATCCACCACGGCAGCGGCCAACATGCGCCGTCATGCCGAATACCTAAATGAGCTGATCAACACCTTCGTGCTTGGCGACGATGAGCCACAAGCCTCATCGACACAGCCAGCTTTAAATCAACCGCGTCAGTCTCTGCCTTCTGATACACCAAGTGCGCAACAGACGCTCAAGCGCCCGACGCTTTCCTCTAAGCCAGCACCCGTTAACGCTGGCGAAGATGACTGGGAAGAGTTTTAAGCCTGACGCTATGCGCCTGCTGGCTGAAAACACGCCTAGTTTAAAAGCCAGCAGTCGCAAGCACTCTGGTAGACGAAATGTCGTAGCAGAGAAAAGGCCGTAGAAAACGAGCCGTAGAAAAGGGGCTGCCACATGGCAAGCCCCTTTTTCACGTCCGCTTGTTATCATCACGGTTAACTCCAAAAATAAAGAGCCAATAGGGGGTGGCTTTCGATTGGTTGATGTATCTATTACTCTCCGAAGATCGCTTGGGTGACTGTCTCGTAGTAGCGTATGCCATCCTCGCCTGCGTTTTCCGCCATGGTTTGCAAAGCTGCGTCTACAAAGGTTTCAACGTAAATAGTGACATTTGATAAGCTTTTTAAAAGAACATGGCGATGGGTATATGGCTGTTAGCTGACGAAGTAAGGCGATTCAGTCTGCATAGACTGTTCAGCTTGACACAAAACTGGGCAGGTTTTACATAGTTGGGCTTGAAGCCTTGCCGGGCTGGGGAGCATTCTTATTTTTTGATTTATTTTTTCATGGTGCGGTTTTTACATAACATAGCTATGGCTAAAAAAGTTGAGGTTCATCATGAAGGATAAATTCTCAAGTATATTGAAAAATAAAAACATGGCTTATATTTCTTCAGCAGACTATTTAGAAAAGTCTAAAGTAAATAAAAGAGTAGCTTTTATACTGCTAGAGAATTTTTCAATGATGGCTTTTACTGGCGCCGTGGATGCACTCGTTACCACGAATTTAATGAAGTCTACTACGATGTATGAAGTATTGGTGGTGGGTAGCGAGGCAGCGGTCACTGTTTCTGATCTAGGTATTGAGGTGGCCGCGGATTATTCGTTAGACAAATTCGATGCGACAAGCCTCAACATTGATGTGTTGATTGTATGCGGCGGATTGCGTGTACTTCCTAAAACAACCCCGCTCTTGCGCAATAAGCTGAGACATGCTGACACCAAAGATATGATATTGGGAGGGTTATGGAACGGCGCCTACTTTCTTGCAGAAGCGGGGTTATTGAACGGCTATCAGTGTGCTTATCATCCTGATGGCCGCGCAATGATGGCAGAGCAGTTCTGGGATGTGTCGGTATCTAGCCGTAGTTTTATTGTGGATCGTAATCGTATCAGCTGTGCCGGGGCGAGCAGCTCATTGAGCATGATGCTTGAAGTAGTAAGAACTGACTGCGGCAATGAGGTGGTTAGTGCAGTTGAAGAGATGCTTAGCTGTGATAAGGGCTTAGACTCTCCAGATATTTCAACGATAGGTGTCGATCAAAACTTCACTCTGCCAGAAAAATTGAAAATATCGCTGCAGTTGATGAAAAATAATATTGAGGAGCCTTTATCCATATCTGAAATAGCCAATTGGGTCAATATTTCGAGACGCCAGTTAGAACGTATGTTTGGTAATTACGTTAATGCTAGCCCTTCTCGATACTATATGGAGCTTCGATTAACGCGTGCGCGTCAGCTTCTTCAGCAAACTAATAAGCCCGTTGCTGAAGTGGCAGTTGCTACCGGTTTTGTGAGTATCCCTCATTTTCGCAGCTGTTTTTTTCAGCTCTTTGAAGTAACGCCAGGGCAGTTTCGAAAGTCGTGCCAAGCTGGCGAAAATTCGGTGTGAATTTCTTGTAGGATTCACGATGTGTGCACTGAAGCTAGATCAGCGCGACTTTTAAAAAGAGAGCCAAAAAGGCTCTCTTAAAAAGGGCAAACGCTCATTTAACTACCCGACCAGCCTAGCAGGATCGGTACATAAACCACCAATAGCAACACCCCAATCAAGCCTAGAAGATACGGGATAATCGCCCGGGTGATACGCTCCAGGGGTAGTTGAGTCACTGACGAAGCCACATAAAGGTTGATCGCCACTGGCGGGGTAATCATGCCTATCGACAGCCCCACCACAATAATCAAGCCAAAGTGGATCGGGTCGATGCCCAACTGCAGTACCAGCGGCAGCAGCACTGGGGTAAGAATAATCAAAGCGCTGGCGGTTTCGATAAACACTCCCGTGAGCAGAATCACGGCCACGACCAGTAGCATAATTACGTAGGGGTTGGTGGAAAGCGACAGCACCGCCTGGGCGATGGCGCCGGGGACCTGCCAGCTTGAAAGTGTCCAGCTGAGCACTGCCGACATGGCAATCACCAGCATAATCACCGCGGTGGTCATTGCCGAGCGAATCAGCAGCTTATAGACCTGGGGCAGGGTTAAGTCTCGATACACAAACAGCGACACTAGCAGCGCATAGTTGACTGCGACCACGGCCGCTTCCGAAGGCGTGAAAATACCCGAAAAGATACCGCCCAAAATAATGATCGGCGTCATCAGCCCCCAGCTAGCCGCTTTCAGCGTGCGCCAAATGGTCGGCAGCGACAACGGTGTGCCTTTGGGGTACTGACGCTTATAGGCCTGAGTGATGGCAATGGCCATCAGCCCAAGCCCCATTGCTAGCCCCGGTAAAAAGCCGTTCAAAAACAGCTTCGATACCGATTGCTGAGCAATCACTGCGTAGATAATCATCGGCACCGACGGGGGAATCACAACGCCAATCGTGCCGCTGGCAGCAATTAAGCTGGCCGCCGAGGCCGGGTCGTAACCTTTACGCTTGAGTTCTGGCACCAGGCTTGAACCCACCGCCGCGGTGGTGGCCGCTCCAGAGCCGGAGATTGCCGCGAAGAACATGCCTGCCATTACCGATACCACCGAAAGTCCGCCGCGCAGAAAGCCGACTAACGAATCGGCAAAGCTTACCAATCGTTCGCTGACCTTACCCTGGGCCATCAAATCCCCGGCCAAAATAAACATCGGAATCGCGACCAAGGCAAACGAGTTAATGCCCTGGAACATCTGCTGGGTGACCACCATCAGTGGCACGCCCGACTGGTACAACGCATAAAGTGTGCTTGCCCCAATCGCAAAGGCAATTGGTACGCCCAGCAGCATAAACAGGAAGAACAGCCCGAACAGTACCAGCGTCATAGTGGCTCCTCCGGAGCGGCGACCGTCGGCTCACCGTTCACCAGTACGTCAATCATATCCACTAGGGCGTACCACGCCATGATGGCGGCGGTAAGCGGAATGACTGCATAGATGTAGGTCATCGAAAGCCGCAGCGAGGCGGATTTCTGAAAGCTTTGCACCTGCATATAGCGGTAGCCAATCACGATGAGCGTGATCATAAACGCCAGCACCACTGCCAGTGCAGCCAGGCGCGCCAGCTTGCGTAAGGGCAGGGGAAGCGCATCCACGGCAAAGGTCACGGCGATATGTCGCCCGCGTTGGAAGGCTAAGCTGCTGGCTAAAAACGTAATCCACACCAGCAGAAAGCGTGCGACTTCTTCCGTCCAGCCAGCGGCGCTGAACAGTACCCGCGACACAATCTGCAGAGTGATCACACCAATTAATGCTGCCATGCCTGCAAAGACCACGGGCTGGATGATGGCATCCAGCCCGCGTTCGCTACGTTTTAATAGTGTTAAAAGTGGCTGTGCAAACGCCATCACTGATTTAGCGCCTCCTGAATGCGCGGTAGGTAATCACCAAACTGCTCGCCATACTTCTCATACACTGGCGCCACGGCGGTCTGGAAGGCCTCAATATCTGGTGTTTCATTGATCTCCATGCCCGCCTCGCGAAGCTCAGCCAGTTGTTCAGCTTCCATGATAGCATTCTGCTCTCTTGCGTATGCAGATGCTTGCTTGGCGACATCCAGCACAATGGGCTGAAGCTCTGCTTGGAGGCCGTTCCAGGCGGGAAGGCTCATAATAAACGTTGCTGGCGCATAAATATGCCGAGTCATCGTTAGGTAGTCCTGGGTTTCCGCAAGGTTGAAGGCATGGATAGCGTTAACGGGGTTCTCCTGGCCATCAATAGTGCCTTGCTGCAAGGCGGTTAATGCCTCTGTCCAGGCCATGGGTACAGCGTTGGCGCCGAGTCCGCGGAATGTGTCAACATAAACCTCATTTTCGATGACCCGCAGCCGTAGGCCTTGAAGGTCTTCAGGGGCATTGATTGCATGCTGGCTATTAGTGATATTCCGGAAGCCACGTTCAGCGTATGCCAACCCCTTCAGGTTCACATCCTGTAATTTGCCTAGGATTTCCTGGCCGATTTCACCATCCAGCACAGTATAGGCCGCTTCGGAGCTGGGAAAGAGAAACGGGAGCTCGAAAACGGAGAACTCATCAACGAAGTTAGCCACTGGCCCGTTGGTGATAATGCCCATATCCACAGTGCCGATTTGCATACCTTCTAATAAGGTGCGCTCATCGCCCAGCGAGGCATTCGGATAAATTTCCACGCTAACCGCGCCATCGGTACGCTCGCTAATTAGCTGTTGGAAGCGCTCAGCAGCAATATGGTAAGTATCTTCCGTATTCACCACATGGGCTAGGCGCAGCGTCGCAGGGGCTATCTCTTCTGCTTGTCCAACGAGGGGCAAACTGAGTAGACCTACACCAATAAGGGGAAGTGTTAGCTGTTTAAGTTGGCGTGCTGATTTAGTCACAGCGTTTAGCGTAAAGCAGGCAAGGTTAGTCACATTATCTCCTAAGAATGAGTGATTTTAATTATATTGAGGCGCGTTTTTTTTATCTTATTAACGCTCATCTATATCACATTTATTATAGGGGGCAAATTACTTATTTTTATTCCATTATTCGTTTTTGTAATTCTAAAAATCTTTATATAACTTGTACTTGAGTGATTTGTAGGTTGGCGATAATCTGCAAGAGGTTACTTTTAATTGCGCACTTTTGAATGAAGTACTACAGGGCTTTTAAATGCCAAGTGCTTAAACCAATGGTGTGGTCAGCTAAATCAGGAATAAGAAATGGATAAGTTGCTGAACGACCTTGTTGCAATCGTCGGCCCTTCGGGGGTACTGCTTGGTGATGATGTCTCGCAGCGTAGCGTAGATTGGTTTACAGGGGCGCCTTGTCGCGCTAAGGCGATTGTTAGGCCGCGCAGCACAGAACAGCTGAGCCGGGTCATGGCTTTGTGTTATCAGGCCAACCAGCCGGTGGTGACACACGGGGGCATGACCGGCATTGTGCATGGCGGGGTGGCAAGCCCAGACGAAATCGTCGTGTCACTGGAGTTGATGAATCAAATAGAGGAGATCGACCCGGTTGGTTCCACCGTTCTAGCTCAGGCTGGGGTGACCCTGCAGCGCGTACAGGAAGCAGCGCAAGAGATCGATATGCAGTTCCCACTGGACTTGGGAGCAAGAGGCTCTTGCACCATTGGTGGCAACATCGCCACCAATGCGGGTGGTATACGGGTAATACGCTACGGCATGATGCGTCAGCAGGTACTGGGGCTAGAGGCGGTACTTAGCGACGGCACCGTGGTGAGCTCATTGAATAAAATGCTGAAAAATAATGCAGGATACGATCTGAAGCAGCTGTTTATTGGCAGTGAAGGTACGTTGGGAATCGTTACTCGTGCAGTACTACGGTTACAACCCCACATGCCCAGCGAGCAAACGGCATTAGTGGCGGTGCCCTCTTTCGATGCGTTGACTCAACTGCTGAATCTTGTTTCTCGTGAGTTAGCCAATAGCCTTAGTGCCTTTGAAGCGCTGTGGAATAATCACTATAAACTGATGACCACCGAAAGCGGTAAGTATGCGCCTGTACTGGCGGATAACTCACCTTTCTACGCCATTATTGAAACGCTGGGGCTGGATGAGGCCGAGGACGCCGAGCGTTTTTCCCAAGTGCTGCAAAAGGCACTAGAGGCCGACTTGATCACCGATGCGGCCTTGGCGAGCTCCCAAGCCCAGCGTCAGGCGATCTGGGCCATAAGAGAAGATATCGAAGTGCTGGTGAACGAGCTGAAACCGATGTTCTCCTACGATGTCAGCCTGCCGATTCCCAGCATGCAAGCGTATGTCGATATTTTAGAAGAGAACCTTGAAGCCCAGTGGCCTCAATCAGGCAAAATAGTGGTATTTGGCCACCTTGGTGATGGCAACTTACACATTATGATCACAGTACGTGACGATAGCCCGGACAGCCGACGCCAGGTTGAACAACTTGTCTATTCGCCTCTGAAAGCGTTTGGCGGCTCCATTTCTGCAGAACATGGCATTGGTCTTGAAAAAAAGGATTATCTGTCGGTTTCCCGTACCAGTGAGGAGATTGCCTTAATGAAACGCCTCAAAACCGCACTGGACCCCAAAGGTCTATTGAACCCCGGCAAAGTGATAGCCCTGGACTAGCGTTTTTCTGAGTGGTCAGTAAGTATCGCCAGCCTTTAGGGAGCGGGTGTTATCAGCTCCCTAATTAGCGACCTTAACCAGTGTATGCCTGAGTCGTGATCCTTCCTTTCATCCCAGCATAGGCATACTTTAAAAGGCGCTACATCCAAGGGGAGGGCGTAGAACTTCAGGCTATTGTTGCGACAAATCACCTTGGCAGCACTCTCAGTCACCACACAGAGTAAATTCGTCGAGACCAGTATCTCTTGAAGAGGAGTGATATAGGGCGTTTTGGCGACGATTTTGCGTTCTAACCCCAGTATTCTCAGCTTCTCATTGATTAACAATGGGCTGTCTTCGCGGTGAGACAATGCGATTTGTGGGGCGTTTAAAAAAGCGTCAAGCGTGATCGTGTCGTTGTCTCCGTATAGGGAAGCATCACCAACACAGCCAATCACATCATCAAACAGGTATTCGTGATAAGAGGTGAGCGGCAAGCTTTCCAACTGCACCATGGCGAGGTCGATATCATGGGCTTGTATGGCGTGCTGGGCATCTTCGGCACTGGCTATGCGGGTAGACAACATGTTGAAGCATAAGTCAGGCGCATGAGTTAAACAGTGCTGAATGAGCTTAGGTTGTAACTGCTGGCTCACATAGTCCACTAGGCTGACACGAAACTCGCGTTTCGATGTGGCCGGTGAGAACTCACTGTTGCTATACACCGCCTGATCGAAGTAGAACAACCCTTTGGCCACCGCGGCATCCATCTGCCGGGCAAGCGGAGTTGGCTGCATGCCATCCAGCGTTTTAATAAACAGCGGGTCATCCATCAGCAGGCGCAACTTCTTTAGCGAATGGCTGACGGCTGGCTGGCTTAGGCAGAGTGCTTCTGCGGTAAGTGTTAAGCTTCTTTTCCCATAAAGCGTATGAAACACCAATAATAAATTGAGATTTATCTTATGTAATCTCGTTGCCAACTTTATATTGGCTGTTTCAGTCATTAGGTAGGTCTCTTATTGGCAAAGGCTGTTCACGCAGTCGGTTGAAACTGCGCAAACAGCCGTCGGTCACTTCAACAAAACCAGCCTCACGCTGTGGGAGGCCGGGTAGGTAGGAAAGGCTGTTTATTCAAGCGCTTCCTGGATGCGCGGCAGGTAGTCACCAAACTGCTCGCCATACTTCTCATACACCGGCGCAACGGCAGCTTGGAAGGCTCCCATATCCGGCGTTTCGTTGATTTCCATACCGGCTTCACGCAGCGCCGCCAGTTGGTCGGCTTCCATATCCGCATTCACTTGGCGCTCATGTTCGGCGGCTTCTTGGGCGGCTGCTTTCAGTACAGTTTGTGCCTGTTCTGGCAGTTGGTTCCAAGCGGGCATGCCCATTACAAAAATGGCCGGGGCATACGTATGGCGGGAAAGGGTCATGTAGTTCTGGGTTTCATCCAGCTTGAACGAATGGATAACGTTCACCGGATTTTCCTGGCCGTCGATGGTGCCCTGCTGCATAGCGGTCAGCGCTTCTGTCCACGCCATGGGAATAGCGTTGGCGCCCAGCTCACGGAAGGTATCGGTGTACACCGGGTTTTCCATTACCCGAATGCGCAGCCCATCCAAATCTTCCGGCGAATTCACCGCGCGTTCGCTGTTGGTCAGGTTGCGGAAGCCGCGTTCTGCATAAGCCAAGCCTTTCAGATTCACGTCAGACAGCTTATCCAGCAACTCCTGGCCGATCGGGCCATCGAGCACCCCATAAGCGGCTTCCGGTGAGGGAAATAGGAACGGCAGTTCAAACACTGCCATCTCTTCGACAAAGTTGGCCACCGGGCCGTTGGTAATCAGCCCCATATCCACCGTGCCGATCTGCATGCCTTCCAGCAGCGTGCGCTCGTCACCCAGCGAGGCATTAGGGTAGATCTCGATGTTGACCTTGCCATCGGTGCGTTCTTCCACCAGTTCTTCAAACTTGGTCGCGGCGATATGGAAGCCATCCTGCTCGTTGACCACGTGAGCCAAACGCAGGGTAACGGGGTCCATATCAGCAAAATCAGCGGCATTCGCGGCGCTTACTAGCGCCAGTGAAATGCCCAGTGCCAGCGTATTACGTGCAAAAGTTTTCATTATAGTGTGTTCCCAGTTTCACTAAAGATAGGAAGTGCTCCCAAAGCATGCACCACACTGCGGAAAACGGTCAATCAAAGCGCCCGTAAAACCGCTGACTAGCTGGACACAGCGCGCCCACACGGGTACGATACGCACCCAAAGCGCCCGTAGCTCAGTTGGATAGAGTGTCGGCCTCCGAAGCCGAAGGTCGCAGGTTCAATTCCTGCCGGGCGCGCCAAACATATCAAAAGGGCTTACGTTAACGCGTAGGCCCTTATTTTTTGAGGCACTGGTTGTCGTAACCACACTAGTAACCACAAAAGGCAATCCCAAACGGCTTTAAGTGGTGTTGCTCGGTGGTGTCGTTCACTACGAAAGTTTTGTAGTTGGCCAGCCGTTGCACTGCTCCACAGATGTTGCGTTTTGTTGCCCTTGCCGTTGCGTTTTGGTGGATACCAAAGTGGATACCAGCCGATGAAAGCCTGCTTTCTGGTGGAAACCTGAGTGGAAACCATCGCCGCCTAAGCGTGACGATGTTGGAAAAACCTTCTCTCCCGCGTGCGTACTGCTCCGAAAACCTATTTTGTCGCGCGCGTACTGGTCTGAAAACTCAGCGGCTTTGATATTCATTGATTGTTTTTCATCAAGTCGCCTTTTTATAGTCGGGAAAATCAAGGCGGTTTAGCCTTAGCATTTCTTAGCATCCCCTAGCGGTTTCAATGTCAACATGGCTTCCGGTTGTCCGGTGGCCACCAGTGCAGGCAAAGCGGGCGTTGCAGCACTACCAGGAAGCGGAAACGGGTACGGCTATCAGGGCGGCGTATAACGCGCAGCCTGGCCTCTACGCCCCCTCGGTAGTGGGGGTGTCCGGAGTACCTTTTCGTCAGTGTCGGCACCCCAGAAGTCAGCAGCGGCGCGGGATTGTGCCGGGTGGTGGTGACGATCCAGCAAAGCCAGAAAAATGCCAGCGTCCAGGACTCGGCGTCTCTGTGGCTGCGTGAAAATCCCGTAAAGTTACTTTGAGTTTTTTCAGTACAGCTTCCAGCGCTCCAAACGTCCGGGCGTCTTACCCGGTGCGATGTCGTCCAGCGTTTCATCAAGTAGCTCATCCAGTCGCCGTTCAAGCCGTTTAACCTTGGCCGTATCTCCTTGCTGTACAGCCCACGACAGGCGTTCCCGTTCGGCGTCGAATCGTTTATCCCGATAGTGTCCTGAATCCCGTAGGCGGTAGCTCAGGGCGTCTTTGGCGGGCTTGTGTCGCTGTCGTCTCATTGCATCCCCCGGTGGCTTTGTGTTCGCCTCAATGTCAACTTTTATCACCCTCTCATGGGGTTTAACACGGTATCCCCTGCCTACGCAGGGCATTCAGCACTTCAGGATTGGTTGCCGGGTCGTAAGGTTCTTCAGTCTTTGGTGGTTCCGGTCGCTTGGCTCTCGGCCCAGACTTTGGCCCAGTCGATAGACCGCCGTGGAGCTTACAGCGGCCAGAAGCGTAAAGATCGCGACGTTTGCAGGGCGTCCCGGATCGTGTCTTGGCACCACAGCGTAGGTTGTGGCACTCATCCGGTAAGGGTTGCTGGTCGCCGCGTTCATTGGCACGACACCAGGCGCGGTAGCGTTTGCGAAGTTCGTCTTGGCTGTTCATCGACGGTATCCCCCGGTGGTTTCGCGCATCCAGATTGCGTGAAACTATTGCGCGAAAAGTGCGCGGATTGCGTGAAGTACGCACGGTGATTGCGTACCACTTGTGCGTACTTTTTGCCTCTGGAGTGCGCACTTTTATTGCGCACCAGACGTGCGCACCAATGACAGGTTTTGACAGATTCGAGGCCGGGCATTCGAACCAGACCTTCGAACCAATTTCGCATGAACAATGCGAACCTAAGGCGCGAACCACCTTAGGGTTACATTAGGGTCTGGGCCCTATCCGTCAACGTAGTTGTCACCCAAACGGATTGAGAGGTGATCAACGTGCGTTACCCCGCAGAACGTAAGGAAGCCATCCTCAAGAAGATGGCACCGCCCATGAGCATGACCATCCCGGAACTGGCCGAGCAGGAAGGCATCACCGCGACAACCCTCTACAATTGGCGGAAACAGGCCAGAGCACGAGGACAGGTTTTGCCATCACGTTCGACCCAGCCCGACCAGTGGACCAGCCAGGAGAAGTTCCAGATCGTCCTGGAGACGGCCCCGATGAATGAGGCCGAGCTCAGCGCCTATTGCCGTGAGCGTGGCCTCTACCCCGAACAGGTGGAGGCCTGGCGGGATGCCTGCATGAACGCTAACGAGGATGCGGCAGCACAGGCCAAGCAGCTTCGCCAGGCGCGGAAGGCCGAGCAAAAGCGGCTCCGTCAGTTGGAGCGTGAGCTGCGCCGCAAGGACAAGGCCCTGGCCGAGACGGCGGCGCTGCTGGCCCTGTCAAAAAAGGCCGAGGCGATCTGGGGCACGACCAACGACGAGGACGACTGACCAGCCTCCCGGATCGCCAGCGCATCGTGACCCTGGTGCAAGACGCCCAGCGTGACGGTGCTCGGCTGGCCAAGGCCTGTCAGGTGATGGGCAT
>Ga0208301_1000018_pt1 | contig 95217 bp, 89 predicted proteins | sample 25BtaG_FD_184100 | JGI IMG/M metagenome (GOLD analysis project Ga0208301, IMG submission 184100) | Marine viral communities from Cariaco Basin, Caribbean Sea - 25B_WHOI_OMZ_CsCl (SPAdes) (version 2) | ecosystem: Environmental > Aquatic > Marine > Oceanic | place: Caribbean Sea: Cariaco Basin...
CTCTGGCGACCGGCGCGTCAGCATCTCCATTTGGGCCAATGGGCTCTTAACCATCGCTCAAATCGTCGGTGGCATTATGGCGGGGAGCCTATCGCTGATCGCTGATGCGTTACATAACTTTTCTGACATGGCAGCATTAGTCATTGCCTTTGCTGCTCGTAAAATCGCCAGACGGCCTGCCGATGTGCATATGACCTTTGGCTATGGCCGCATCGAGATAGTGGCAGCACTCATCAACTACACCACCCTCATTATTGTCGGCGTCTACCTGATTTACGAAGGCGCTATGCGGATGATCGATCCTCCTGAGATAGAGGGATGGACGATTGTGATTATTGGCGGCGTCGCGCTTGTCGTTGATGCTCTTACCGCCGTGCTCACTTGGTCAATGCAAAAAGAGAGTGTCAATATCCGCGCTCTTTTTCTGCATAACTTATCGGATGCGTTTGCCTCCATCGCTGTGATTATCGGGGGGTCGCTTATTTTGCTGTATGACATGCGCTGGGTAGACCCCGCGATCACCATAGGAATTGCGCTATATATTCTTTACCTCGCTTTCTCTGAAGTTGGTGGTCCTATCCGTACGCTAATGCTGGGTTCTCCCCCGAACATTGACGGGCAGGCTGTCGTTGAAGCGGTGCAAGATATCGACGGAGTCCAGGATATTCACCACGTGCATCTATGGCAGATGCAGGAAAATACAGTAGCCCTTGACTGCCACGTGGTTCTGACAGAAGCCGGTTGGCAGCAGCTTGAATCCGTCAAAGCAGAGATCAAGGAGGAGTTGAAAACGCGCTTCAGCATTGCTCATTCCAGCCTAGAGTTTGAGCATAGCGACCACGCGCATCAAAATGCCAATCTATATGGGCATGAGTGATAGACCGAGGCGGGCACTGGGCTCAAGTTGGTAGCGGGCGACCTACTCCCAGCGTAATTAGCTTATTTTTCAACTTGGCTTTCCACCCGATTGCTAAAAAAGAGAGAAAAAATGTTCAAGAAAGCGTCTTTTATCTTGGCCAGCACGTTAATGCTGGCCACTGCCATCGTCGCTGTATCGAAACCTGCGCTCTTAGACATACAGGCTCAGGCAGCAAATGAGAGCGGCGACCAGGCCGACAACTCCTTGGTGCGTTCACATTCCCCCATCTTGGGGCGAGAAGATGCGCCGGTGACGATTGTGGAGTTTTTCGATCCAGCTTGTGAAGCCTGCCGTGCTTTCTATCCCCTGACAAAAAGCATTCTGGAGACCTACCCAGAAAAAGTGCGACTGATCGTGCGCTACACTCCTTTCCATGGCGACGTATCGGACAAGGCCATTCGGGTATTAGAAGCCGCCCGTCGGCAGGGCGTCTTTGAGCCGGTACTGGAGAGACTGCTAGCTCACCAGGACCAATGGGCTTCGCATGGCAGCTTTGATGAATCTGCTATCCTCGATATCGCTAGCCAAGCGGGCCTTGATCGAGCGGCTGCGGAAATACAATTGACCTCTGCTGAGGTGCAGGCGGTAATTGATCAAGACATGGCGGATGTCAGAGCTAATCAGATTCGCCAAACACCAACCTTTTTTGTCAATGACCAACCTTTAGACCCCTTTGGTATGCAAGAGCTGATTGATGCCGTTGAGAGCGAAGTAGCTGAAAATTCTGAGAAAGAGGGTGGTCAGTGATGCAGCGCTGGTATTTACTAAGCTTGGTGGGTTTTTACCCCTTGCTAGTCGAAGCTAATTGGCAAGCGCATCTTTCATTGCCACCGTCTGAACATAGTCTTGTCAGTTTACAAAAGGCTAGCGAGCAAGAAGGCCTTTTACCGCTTGATAGCGTTGATACCCTGACCTTTGGTCGTGATGTGGTCATTGATACCACCCTCTACGAGGCTTTAGCAGCAGAAGATGTCCCTACGCGATTTGCCACTAAATTAGAAATACTGCTCAGCGAGTTTATCGCAGCGCCGCTGGAGCTTTCAGGCAACGAACGTATTCAGTTAGTGTGGGAGGAAGATCGACGCCAGGACGGCGCCCGTGTTGGGCCACCACGCCTCAGTTATGCTGCTCTTCCTGACCAGACAGAGCCCTTAGAGGTTATCTGGCCGGAAACTCCAAAGGGTGATGTTGCTCTTTTCAAAAGCAATACCCTACTAGGCACATTGCGGTTACCCGTGCTTAGTGCTCGCTTAACCTCTCGCTTTGGCAATCGACGACATCCTGTGTATGGAGGAGTCCGCCCTCACAATGGAATTGATTTGGCTGCACCAGCGGGGACGCCAGTTATCGCCATCGCACCTGGGCGCGTATCCTTTATGGGCCGCCAGGGGGGATATGGGCAGGTGGTTGAGGTGGAGCACGACACCGGGGTCGTTAGTCGCTATACACACCTTAGCCGATTCTCCCCACAGCTAGTGGTTGGGGATTTAGTCAATGCGGGAGAGTCGCTCGGAGAGGTAGGTTCCTCCGGGGTCGCCACGGGCCCCAACCTGCATTACGAAGTGAGAGTCAATAACCAGCCTGTTGATCCCCTTGGTCAAGGTCAACGCATCATGTTGGGTGAGCAGCCGACTCAAGGTGAATATCAAGCGTCACTTTACGAGGCAAGAGATCGCTTGGAACAAGCTATCGGCACGGCGTCCATTTATGACTTGATCTCGTTTAACGAGCCGTAACCACCCGTGCTTAGCAACGTTGCATGGATTGTTAGTAACGTGAACGTGTGCTTGCTTCGTTTTGGAACCCGAGCCGTGTAATCACTCATCTATTGCAACACAGGTAAGTAGGTGTGGAAGAGGTTTCTCTTGCCACCATACGGTGTTTGGTAAGCCTTGTGGCAGGCTTGATGACGGCTGTTGGTGTGCTTCACGTCTTGTTTACCTAAGCACCAAATCTTGGTGTTGGCGATTTAGCTTCGGGACCGCCGCTGGTGTCATGCTAGCGGCTTATTTCTTCTTGGGCGTGGGACGTAGCGTTAGTTCTAACTCAAATCGTTAGCACCTCCGTGCAAGTTTTCAGTGATACAGAGCTGATGATCATTGATGACCTCAATGATTCGGCAGCTTTCCACTTTGCCACCGGCACACTGCGTGACCATTCGTTGAAGCTCCTCACGCAGTGCGGACAGTCGCTGAAGGCGGGATTCCACTTTCTTTAGGTGATGTGTGGCGATGGCATCGACTTCTTGGCAAGGCATCTCAGGTTGATCTGACATGGCCAAAAGCTCTCGCACTGATTCCACCGAAAAGCCAAAGTCTCGGGCATGACGAATGAAGGTCAAACGCCGCACCGCGTCGTCTCCATAGCGGCGCTGCCCTCCGTTGGTTCGTGTCGCATCGCGCAGTAGCCCAATACGCTCGTAATAACGAACTGTTTCAGGTTTGCAATCGGTTCGTCGTGCTAGCTCACCAATGCTGATACTTTGGCCGATCATCGACATGGTAAAACTCCTTATGCAGGGCTGAAGCTATAGTTGCTATAAGGCTTGCACTTCAAAACCATCGCTCAATGGGAGAGGTACCACGATCATGGTGGCCTCTCGCAACAGGACATAGAGGGCACCCCTAGCGAACTAGGCTATCAAGAGATTTCCCATGATGGCCAAGCACGCGCAGCTGGTTTTTTGTCCCCTTGGCGGCAAACCGCTAAAAAGCGCTTGGTCATTATCACAGGAAATCTACTGAAGGTATCGCCGAAAACCCGATTTTTAACAGCGTGGCTGTGCCAGCCAAGAGAAAGCGATATGAAGTCGAGCTGGGGCAATTTTAAGCAAGGCAATTTTTAGCATGGGAACAGTTTTTCGTTGCAGCATTCTTCAGTTGCCAGCTAGCGCTCACAGTTTCTACTCCACCGTGATTGAGATGTGGTTCGGGTGAGACGCTACCCGATCCAGCCACCGGCAAACGTTGGGGTAGTCCGCCAATGTGAACCCGCCATCTTCCGCGACATGGGTATAGGCGAACAGGGCAATATCCGCGATGGTGTAGCGACCTGCGGCGAACCAGTCCTGTCGTGCCAAGTGATCGTCCATCACCGCTAGCGCTTCGCGCCCAAGTGCTTGTTTACCCGCGAGCTGTGCTTGGCGTTCATCGTTCAGGCCAAGGTGAGTCAGCCAGAAGCGCGGAGTGGCGATATTGGGCTCGTGGCTGTACTGTTCAAAGTTCATCCAGCGCAGGGCCTGAGCCTGATCCCAGTGACCTTCCGGCCAATAATTACTCCCTTGGGCTAGGTAGTAGAGAATGGCGTTCGACTCGCAGAGAAAACGGCCGTCGTCGAGCTCCAGTACTGGAATTTTGCCAGCGGGGTTCTTCTGCAAGAATGCCGGGGTTCGCGTTTCTCCATGTACGATATCGTAATGACGATAGTCATAGGGTCTATCCAGCAAATTCAGTAATAGGCGCACTTTGTAGCCGTTGCCGGAGGGTAGGTAGTCGTGCAAGATCATCGTCGTCTCCTGTGATTTGAACGCGAGGGTGGCCGGTCTGGAATTCACACCCAAGCCACGGAGGACAGTGTTTCGTTTTCCCCGAAGTTCGACAAACGAATAGTACTAATATCAGCCATCAGTGGGGCTGATGGATAGAGGCCTCGTTACATGGATATGGATCTCCTGCGCACCTATATAGCCGTGGTTGATACCGGCAGCCTTACCCGTGCCGCGCGTCAGGTGCACCAAACTCAGGCCGCGCTCAGCATGCAAATGAAGCGGCTGGAAGAGCAGGCCGGCTGCAGCTTGTTCTTTAAAGAAGGCCGCAATCTAGAACTCACCAACGAGGGCAAACGTCTTGTCAGCTACGCACGCCGATTGCTGGCAATGCATGATGAGGCGCTAGTTCAATTGAGATCGAGCGCCGCTTTACCGACGTTGCGTATTGGCAGCCCAGATGACTACGCCCAGAGCCTGCTACCTTTGTTGGTAGATACCCTTCATGACCAACACCCTAGTGTTCAACTACAGCTGATATGCGCGCCTACCATCACGTTGAGAAAGCAGCTGGATGAGGGAGCACTGGACTTGGCTATCGTGACGCGAGCGGCTAACAGTGATGAAGGTCATGTGCTGATGCTTGATAAGGGAATTTGGATACAGCACCCGGAATTTGACTGGCAGCAGCATGAAACGTTGCCTTTGGCCCTGTATGAAGCCGACTGCAAATTTCACAGTGCTGCTCTGGATGGCCTAAATAAAACACGCCGCGCTTACCGTATAAAGGCACTCAGCGCCAATACCGGAGCCTTGATGGGGCTGGTTCGGCAGGGCAAGGCCATCGCGGCGGCGGCGACAGCTTCCTTGCCGAGTGATTTGGTCGAAGTTGACGCTGTTCGTGGGATGCCGGCGCTGCCTAGTATTGATATTGTGCTGGTCAGCTCTTCCTCTGGGCATCCTTTGGTGTCGGTGAGTTGGGCGTGTGAGTTGGCAAAAGCGTTATCGCTTAGGCTTCACGACGCATAGACAATTACCGAGGCCTGTCGCTATGAACGTTTAGTTTAGGCTTGGTAATAATATCGCCACAGTGACCGGGCGGGTGTATATGGCAATGATAATTTTTGATCAGGTTGATGGCGCAAGGGGCAGTGGCGATGGATGAAGCAGAGTCCCTACAGAGGGCAATTAATGAGGAAGTGGTCATCTTCCCATCTGATGCTAACTGGCAACGAATGTTTGAGAACGAGCGAGAGCGTCTCTTTGATTTGTTTCCTGATGATTTTTTGGCGATCGAACACATTGGGAGTACAGCCGTACCGGGGCTTTCTGCCAAACCAATTATCGATATTTTGGCTGGCGTGGATTCGATGTCATGTGCCGACAAATTAATGGAACCGTTGTGCCGCGCAGGTTATGGAACATCAATGGCGTTCAACGCATCGCTAGTTGGTCGGCGTTGGCTTATGCGGTGGGCCGAGGGGCACAGGACGCATCACTTACACCTCATGGTCTACGGTAGCCGTGAATGGGATCAGCGCCTGGCATTTCGAAACATACTGCGTAGCAATGCTGAGCTAGCCCAACGGTATGAGAAGAATAAGCGGTTATGGGCGGCAGAATTTAAGTCAGACAGAGAAGCCTATACGGCTGCCAAAACGGGTTTTATCCTGGAGACGCTGAAAAGTGCAATACTATAGAGAGCTTAAGTGCGATAACCGCTTGACGTTGCGGCCGCGCTTTTGCTGTAAAGCTGCACGTGTTGGCGGCGTCATGTAAAAAAGGAGTTACGGATGTCAGAAGGATTGTTTTTCCCAGTAATCGAAACCGAACGGCTGACACTGCAGCCATTAGCAGCCGATGATGCGGAAAGCCTGCTAGACATATTTTCTTCCCCTGAAGTGATGAAATATTGGAATACAGCACCTTGGTCAGATATTCAGGACGCTTTGGATTTTGTTGATGTCAGCAACGCTTCGATGCTGCGTGAAGAGTCACTAGTGCTTGGGGTATATCTCAAGTCAACAAGTGAGCTGGTGGGTAAGTGCATGCTGTTTAGTTATGACAAAGAGTCTAAGCGTGCTGAGGTCGGCTTTGGCTTAGGCCAACGCTCTTGGGGCAAAGGCTATATTAATGAGGCGGGTGAAGCCTTGATACAGTATGGCTTTAATGCACTGGGGCTTCGTCGTATTGAAGCTGAAATTGACCCAGATAATCACGCTTCAGCGAAAGCGCTTGAGAAGCTTGGTTTTACTCTAGAAGGGGTGCTTCGGCAGCGATGGGAAGTGAATGGCGTTGTCTCTGATTCCGCGTTGTATGGAAGGCTGATAAGTGACCCGTCGTCAACCTCCCGCGATTAATCTACCTTCCAGGCCCTGTATGTGGCGGGCAGCATGACTCTACCCTCATGATAGATTTTGTGATGTTTAAAGGATGATGATAGTGGGTTGTAAACAACGAGTTTCGCGCTGGGTTATGTCGATTTGCTTAATAGCGGCTCCTTCTGTGTTGATGGCCCAGGATGATAAGTTGCTTACAGAGGTTGAGCGTATAGAGGAGCAGTTGGATGCACGCGTTGGTTTTGCAGCCTATGACCTGGAAACTGGACAGCGCTGGGAATACCACGCAGACCAGCTGTTCGCGATGTCCAGCACCTTTAAAACCTTAGCGTGTGCAGCGCTACTGCAGCGTGTGGATGAAGGAAGTGAGCAACTTGAAAGACGCGTGAAGATATCTGCTTCTGACGTTGTCACCTACTCACCGGTTACCGAAGCGTATGCCGATAACCGGGAAATATCGCTGTTTGAACTCTGCGAAGCGACGATGACAACCAGCGATAATACGGCGGCTAATATGATCTTACAGGCGATGGGTGGGCCGCAGGCCGTGACGGCGTTTGTAAGAGAGCTGGGGGATAGTGTCACGCGTTTGGACCGCTGGGAGACAGAGTTAAACGAGGCTGCTCCACATGATGAGCGTGATACCTCCACGCCCAATGCAATGGTGAGTAACCTTGAGAAGCTGGTAGTGGGAAGCGCGCTATCACCTCAGTCTAAAAACCAACTGCGTGAATGGTTGGTTAATAATGAAGTGGCTGATGGCTTGTTTAGGTCACAAATGCCTAATGAGTGGGTAATTGGCGATCGGACGGGAGCCGGTGGCTTTGGTTCAAGATCGATTACCGCTGTTATATGGCCGCCCGAGCGCGAGCCTACCATCGTGGCGTTTTATATCACCGAAACGGACGCATCATTTGAAGAACGAAATAGCGCAATAGCTGAATTGGGCGGCGTGATTCGAGAGGTTGTGGAGACGAATAGCGCTTTGTAATTGTTCAGGCAGGACTACGCGGGTGCTTGATAGGCCCGCGTATCGCTTTCTCACAACATTGGTGCGTGCCCACAACACTGGCGCATGCAGCTAATTGAGAGTGACGTGACGGGTGCTTTCCAGTTCTTCAATCATTTTTTTAGCAGCATTAGAAAGCGTACGGCTGGTGTGGACGAGATAGCCCAGCGGGCGCTGGATAGGGGCGGTGTCTACATTGAGCTCAATGAGTTCGCTATCGATCATGTTTTCAGGCAGTAGGCTCCAGCCCAGGCCCACGCTACACATCATTTTCAGCGTTTCTAAATAGTTGGTCGCCATGCTAACGGGAAGCTGTAGGCCCACTTCGGCAAAACGTTGGCCAATTAAGGTGCGCGTAAAGGTTTTGGCACCTGGCAGCACGCAATTGAATTCACATAATTCAGTCAAGCTGAGTGAGCTGCTGGTGTGACGGGTACGCTGCGCTAGTGGGTGGTCGGTGGCGCAGACAAAACACAGTCGGTCGCGCCATAGCTCTACCACGTGAAGCTGTTCAACGGGGTGGGGGGCGAGAGTGACTATTGCCATCTCCAGTGTGCCGTCGACCACGCCTTGGTAGGCTAGCTCTGAGTCCAGAAAGTGCAGGTCTAACGCCACTTCCGGGTGGCGATGTGTGTATTGCTTTAACAGCGGTGGCAGTCGATGCAGGCCGATGTGGTGACTGGTGGCTAGCATAAGCTTACCGCCTACTTGGCCGGAAAGATTGGCGAGTGCTCGGCGGCTATCTTCCACGGTAAACAGTATGTGCTGTGCTTTGGGAAGTAATACATTGCCCGCTTCGGTCAGCGCAATACGCCGCCCGATGCGGTCAAATAGCCGGCTGCCAAGTTGGTCTTCCAGAGTAGCGATGCGTTTGCTTACCGCAGGCTGGGTTAAATACAGTTGTTCTGCCGCGCGGGAAAAGCTCTGGGTTTCGGCAACGGCCAGAAATGCTTGTAGGCTCTGAGTATCCACTTGCGGCTCCCTGAATTAGTATTCCAGTCTGGAATCTAATCCATGAATAACATGAATTGCTTTTATGTGCGACTCGCGTGACACTGCCTACATAGCCACATAAGCAGCACGTAGAGGCTGCCATACCGAACTAGCAGGGCAATGCCCAGGAGAGCAACATGTCAGGTCAAACGCTTTACGACAAACTCTGGAATCAACATTTGGTGAAACAGCGTGACGATGGCACGGCGTTGATCTATATCGACCGCCAGTTGCTTCACGAAGTTACCTCGCCCCAGGCGTTTGAAGGCCTGCGCTTGGCTAATCGCAAACCTTGGCGTTTGGATGCTAACTTGGCAACGCCTGACCACAACGTGCCTACGACGGTAAAAGAGCGCGCGGAAGGCAATAGCGGTATTAAAGACCCGGTGTCGTTAATCCAAGTACAAACCTTGGACGATAACTGCCTTGAGTACGGCATTGAAGAGTTCAAAATCAATGACCCGCGCCAGGGTATCGTGCACGTGGTAGGCCCAGAGCAGGGCGCAACGTTGCCTGGTATGACCGTAGTGTGCGGCGATTCCCACACTGCGACCCACGGCGCGTTTGGCGCCCTGGCTCATGGTATTGGCACCTCAGAAGTTGAACACGTTATGGCGACCCAGTGCTTGCTGGCGCAAAAAATGAAGAACATGCAAGTGCGCGTGGAAGGCGAGCTTGGCCTGGGCGTGACCGCTAAAGACGTGGTGTTGGCAATTATTGGTAAGATTGGCACCGCTGGTGGTACGGGCTATGCCATTGAGTTTGCCGGTAGTGCGATTGAGTCGCTCTCTATGGAAGGCCGCATGACCGTATGCAACATGGCCATTGAAGCTGGCGCCCGTGTGGGCCTGATTGCTGTCGATGATACGACGATTAATTACCTGGCCGAGCGTCCCTTTGCGCCCACCGCAGAGCAGTGGGAAGCCGCGGTCGCTGACTGGCGCAATCTGGTTTCCGATGCCGATGCGCAGTTCGATAAAGTGGTTACACTGCAAGCTGACGAGATCGAACCGCAGGTCAGTTGGGGGACTAGCCCGGAAATGGTCACCGGTATCTCCGGCCAAGTGCCAGACCCCCAAGCCGCGTTGGATGACACCGTGCAGCGCAGCCACGCGCGCGCCCTCGAATATATGGGCTTGCAGGCAAACCAGAAAATTACCGATATTAAGCTCGATAAAGTATTTATCGGCTCCTGTACCAACTCGCGTATTGAGGATTTACGCGAAGCGGCCAAAGTGGCGAAAGGCAATAAAGTCGCGGGCTCGATTAAGCTTGCCATGGTGGTACCGGGGTCTGGTTTGGTGAAACGCCAAGCGGAAGCAGAAGGCTTGGATAAAATCTTTATTGAAGCAGGCTTTGAATGGCGTGAGCCGGGTTGCTCAATGTGCTTGGCAATGAATGCCGACAAGTTGGGCGCTGGTGAGCACTGTGCATCAACGTCTAACCGCAATTTTGAAGGTCGTCAGGGTTACGGCGGTCGCACGCATTTGGTGAGCCCTGCAATGGCGGCGGCGGCAGCGATTGCTGGTCACTTTGTTGATGTACGTACCTTACCCGCTAACGATAATAGCCACGCGCAGGAGGCCTAAGCCATGAAAAAGTTTGAACGTTTAGAAGGAATTGTAGCGCCGCTTGACCGTGCTAACGTCGATACCGACCTGATTATTCCGAAGCAGTTTTTGAAGTCGATTAAGCGCACTGGCTTTGGCGTGAATCTGTTTGATGAACTGCGCTACCTGGATGAAGGCCAGCCAGGACAAGACTGTTCGCAGCGTCCGCTGAACCCAGATTTTGTCTTGAACCAATCGCGCTACCAAGGTGCTGAAGTATTGCTGGCGCGCCGCAACTTTGGCTGTGGTAGTTCCCGCGAGCACGCCCCGTGGGCGCTGGAAGATTTTGGTTTCAAAGCGGTGATTGCGCCAAGCTTTGCCGATATCTTCTACAACAACGCTTTCAAGAACGGCATTCTGCTGATTACCTTGGAAGAAGACGTTATTGACCGCCTGTTTGCTGAAGTGGCTGGCAGCGAAGGCTATCAATTAGACGTAGATTTAGAAAATCAGCGGGTCATCACGCCCAGTGGCGAAATTCTCGACTTTGAGGTGGATGCGTTCCGCAAGCACTGCCTGCTGAACGGCTTGGACGATATTGGTATTACCCTGCAGGACGAAGACGCAATTCGCGCGTTTGAAGAAAAACACCGCCAGCAGCGTCCTTGGTTGTTCCGTCAGCCTGCGTAAGTGTTCATTCACCTTTAACGTTTGAAATGCTAAGGAAATTGCATGACTCATAAGGTATTACTGCTGCCGGGTGATGGTATTGGCCCTGAAATTGCGGCTCAGGCGGCCCGCTTGCTGAAGGCCTGCCAGGAAGCCGGTTTGGATATCGACGTCGAAGAAGGCCTTGTCGGTGGCTCTGCTTACGATGTTCACGGTGAGCCACTGCCTGCTGAAACGCTAGAAAAAGCCAAGGCAGCCAGTGCTATTTTGCTGGGCGCTGTTGGTGGCCCTAAATGGGATACACTCGAAGACCTTTCCAAGCGTCCTGAAAAAGGCCTGTTAGGTCTGCGGAAAAACTTAGGTTTGTTTGGCAACCTGCGTCCGGCCATGCTTTACCCTCAGTTGGCTAGCGCCTCTAGCTTGAAGCCGGAGTTAGTGGCTGGGCTGGATATCATGATTGTTCGCGAGCTGACCGGTGGCATCTATTTCGGCCAGCCGCGTGGCATTGAAGAGCGCAACGGCGAGCGGGTGGGGTTTAACACCTACATCTATTCTGAAAGCGAAATTGAACGTATTGGTCGCGTCGCCTTTGAAATGGCTCAGAAGCGCGGCAAAAAACTCTGCTCGGTAGATAAAGCTAACGTGTTGGAAGTCACTATTCTGTGGCGTGAAGTGATGGAGCGTTTGGCGCCGGAGTACCCGGATGTTGAGCTTTCCCATATGTACGTAGATAACGCTGCCATGCAGCTGGTGCGCGCGCCGAAACAGTTTGATGTGGTAGTGACGGGCAACATGTTTGGCGATATTCTTTCCGATGCCGCTGCCATGCTTACCGGCTCTATCGGCATGTTGCCGTCAGCGTCGCTAAACGAGAGTGGGCAGGGCATGTACGAGCCTTGCCACGGTAGCGCGCCGGATATCGCTGGGCAGAATATTGCTAATCCGTTAGCAATGATGCTGTCGGTCGCGATGATGTTGCGCTATTCATTGAATGAAACCGCCATGGCTGAGCGCATTGAAGCCGCTGTTGGCAGTGTATTAGATGATGGCTTGCGTACTGCTGACATCGCCTCTGAAGGGACGCGCCGTGTCTCTACCGATGAGATGGGTGATGCCGTATTGGCGGCCTTTGCAAAAAATTAAATTATGTATAAAGCGTGCTAACTAATTGACGCTGAAAGGTATTAACAGTCGGCCACCCTGGGGGTGGCCGACGTTGTGTCTAATATTTGTGTATAATATCGCTCTCATTCTTAGTTGGAGGACTTCACATGTTGAAAGTCGGTTTCGTGGGATGGCGTGGCATGGTTGGCTCAGTGCTGATGCAGCGCATGCAGGAAGATGGTGATTTTAACGGTATTGAACCGGTATTTTTCACCACCTCCCAAGTTGGTCAGCCTGGCCCCGATATCGGCGTGGACGTGCCTCCATTGAAAGATGCGTTTGATATTGATGCGTTAAAAGCACTGGACGTGGTGATTACCTGTCAAGGTGGCGACTACACCAAGCCGGTTTATAAAGACTTGCGTGAGGCGGGCTGGAAAGGCTACTGGATTGATGCGGCCAGCACCCTGCGCATGGAAGATGAAGCGACCATTATTCTGGATCCGGTCAATCGTAAGGTGATCGATAACCAGTTAGCGAAGGGCGCTAAAACTTTTGTTGGCGGCAACTGCACCGTAAGCCTGATGCTGATGGGCTTGGGTGGCTTGTTCGAAGCAGACATGGTCGAGTGGATGACCTCCATGACGTACCAAGCAGCTTCCGGTTCAGGCGCTAAGCATATGCGCGAGCTGTTGAACCAGATGGGACAGCTACGCGATAGCGTAGGCGAAGAGCTTAAAGATACCTCTAGCGCGATTCTGGATATCGACCGTAAAGTGACGGCTGCGATGCGCAGTGGCGACTTCCCCACGGATAATTTTGGTGCGCCGCTAGCGGGTAGCTTGCTGCCATGGATCGATACCAAGCTTGATAACGGCCAAAGCCGTGAAGAGTGGAAGGGCAGCGTTGAGACTAACAAGATCTTAGGTTTGCAAAACAACCCGATCCCCATTGATGGTCTTTGCGTGCGCATCGGTGCAATGCGTTCTCACAGCCAAGCATTCACTATTAAGCTGAAGCAGGATGTGCCGCTTGACGAGATCGAAGATCGCATCGCTAAGCACAATGAGTGGGTTCAGCTGATCCCGAACGACAAAGACGCTACGGTTGCTGGCCTAACGCCCGCTGCTGCGACTGGCACGCTGCAAGTACCGGTCGGTCGTCTACGCAAGCTGAACATGGGCGGTGAATACTTGTCAGCCTTCAGCGTTGGTGACCAGTTGTTATGGGGTGCTGCCGAGCCGCTCAAGCGTATGCTGAAGATCTTACGCGAGCAGTAGAGCTCGCCACGCTTAAATAAAAGCGTTGATAAAAACGGGAAGCTGTTCGCAGCTTCCCGTTTTTTTATTCTCTGGGTGTGGTAAAAAGGATGCAGAGTGTAATTTTGCTAAGTAAATGTAAGAAAGTGTGGCTTAGCCGCAATCAAATAAAAGGCAGCAGAGGCCTTTATGAGAAAACAATTAACAGGGATGTTGGGACTTTCGCTAAGCGCTATTAGTCCACTAGCTGTAGCGCTTGGGTTGGGTCAGGCAACGGTAAACTCACCATTAGATGCGCCGCTTGAGGCCACGGTGCTGCTTCAGGAAAGCGAGGGTTTCGCGCTGAGTGATTTACATGTCGACTTGGCAAACGAATCGGCGTTTAGGGCATTGGGGTTGGAGTGGACATCCCTTACCGCAAGTATCAGTGTTCAGGTTCAAGAGCAGCCTGCTGGGCACCAGCTTTTGCTGCGCTCTTCCCAAGCAGTTCATGAGCCGTGGTTGGATCTACTGTTAACGATTTCTTCACCAGAAGGGCGACAGACACGCGCTTTAACGCTGCTGTTTGACCCACCCGACTACGCATTAGATCGCCCTGTTGACGCCATCGGATCGGCTGAATCACCCAGTCGGGCATCTGCTTCTGTGTTATCGGCTGCACGCGATGCTTCACGTGATATAGCCTACGTAGCCAGTGGCGATACTCTTTGGAGCGTTGCCGCAAGGGTGAAGCCAGCCGATGTAACCATTCAACAAATGATGACGGCACTCTTAGCCGCTAATCCCGCTGCGTTTCCCACTGGCAATATAGATGAACTCCGTGCGGGCCAGACGCTTAATATCCCTACCCGTTCGCAGGTTACGTCGCAAACGTCCCGCAATGTTGCCCAGGCGGTTCAGGCGGTACGCCCACCTGTAGGTCGTCAGGTTGAGTCTCAAGAAAAGCCTGAAGGCCTTAGTAGTTCGAGCGTAGAGCAGGTGGTCGAGCTAGCCAGGCAAAGTGACGACCAAGGGGCTGCTCTATCTCTGCAAACACCCAGTGTTGTCGCCATCGAAAAAGAGCTCGCTGAACAGTTGTTGGAGGGCCAGGACACGCTGCTAGCGGTGCTTGATGAGCGCGAAGAAATGCATGATCAGCTAGCTGTGCTGCGTCAAGAGGTGGCTTCGCTAACGCAAGCATTAAGCGCTTCTCAGCGCGAGCTTCAGCAAGCTCAAGAGCTATCAGATGTGCTGGCGGGGAGTGCCGCGCTGATGGCAAACAGCCGTCCGGCTAACGAGGTGCCTAACCTGAACCGTTCACAGAGTGCGTCAGCCACAATTGCTGAGCGCATGGCCGCCTATCAGTGGCCGCTCGCTAGTAGTGCGTTAGCGCTTTTGTTGGGAGCGCTAGTATGGTCGCGTAGGCGTCGTGAACGGCAGTGGGAAGATGTTGCACCCATTTCCTCGGCTTATAACGCTGATACGATGCCAACTGCTACGCCTTCACCTGCCAAGCCTTCACCTACCACGTTTTCACCTGCTAAGCCTTCACCTACTACGTTTTCAACTACCACGCCTTCTTCTACTGAGCCACCAACGCGGGGTTCACCGACGGCTGATACAGTACCTGCTAACAGTGAGCCAGGGCTGATAGTTGAGACCGAACGGCAGGAGACGTCTTCACCTCCAGGCGTGGAGCGCAACCAATATGGAGGGAAGAACGTCGAGGAACGCTGGGAAGTCGAAGAGGTGGCATTTGAGCCTCGACGTCGGGATAATGGTGCACCCTAACTATCTTCTATGTGACGTGGCTTCATGACGCTGTTTTACCATTTTGACGAAACAAAGCCCCTAACAGGGCGCCTAGCGATGGGCATTGAATATGATGGTACGCGCTTTTGCGGCTTTCAGCGTTTGAAACACGCAGCTTCTGTTCAACAAGCGGTGGAAGATGCGCTAGAGAAAGTGGCCAGCGCGCCAGTGCGTATTCATGCCAGTGGTCGAACCGATTCTGGCGTGCATGCCACCCGACAGATCATCCATTTTGACCCGCCTGTTCAGCGTTCTGAAAAAGCCTGGATTTTTGGCAGCAATACCAATCTCCCGAGAGATGTCGCGGTGCGCTGGGTAAAACCTGTGTCCGATGACTTTCATTCCCGCTTGGGCGCACTTGGGCGTCGTTATCGTTATATTTTATTGAATCAACTTAGTCGTCCGGTGTTAGAACGCCACAACGTAACTTGGTGTCGAGATCCGTTAGATGCCGATGCCATGCATCGGGCTGCGCAGGCTCTGGTAGGCGAGCATGACTTCAGCAGCTTTCGAGCGGCGGGCTGTCAGTCCAAAACCCCTTGGCGGCAAATGCACTTCGTAGAAGTGAAACGCTATGGGCCAATAGTGGTCATTGATATTCAGGGCAATGCTTTTTTGCACCACATGATTCGCAATATTGCGGGGGCACTGGTTAGCGTAGGGCGCGGTTCGCAGGATGAAGGGCACATTGAGCGCCTGCTGGCACTGAAGAATCGCCGAAAAGGCGATGTCACAGCGCCAGCCTGTGGCCTTCATTTTGTAGACTCGCTTTATGATGAACGATTTGATCTGCCAAAAGAGCCGCTAGGCCCCAACCTGCTCGCATTTACCGGTGAGTGGACTGGTGAGCGTCAGTTGCCTGATAATCCGCGCATCGCTGCAAGGCGCAAGCTGACGTTTAACAGCCATACGCCTTTAAACCAAAAGTCAGCGCTTTCAGAGCAGCAGGAGACCCCATTATGAACGCGTGTTCTGGCCGTACGCGGATTAAATTTTGTGGCTTAACTCGCCATGAGGATGTCGCGCTGGCAGCATCGCTGGGTGTGGACGCGCTTGGCTTCGTGATGTGGCCTAAGAGCGCCCGCAGCATAACGCCTGCGGTGCTGGAAGAGTTAGCAGTGGCAGTGCCTGCCTTTGTGACGCGAGTGGGATTGTTTGTTAATCAGCCTGCTGAATTCATTGAGCAGTGCTTACCTTACTTGGATTTAATTCAGTTTCATGGTGATGAGCCAGCCTCGTTCTGTCAGCAGTTTGGACGGCCTTGGATTAAAGCACTGCGCATGCGTGATGATCTCGACCCGCACCAGGCGGTGGCTGACTACTCGCTCGCGCAGGCGCTGCTATTAGATGCTTATCGACCTGGTATCCCAGGGGGAACGGGAGAGACGTTTGATTGGTCTAGAATCCCCGCAACCTTAGAAAAACCTGTTATCCTGGCAGGTGGGTTAACGGTTGATAATGTGGCTTCTGCGGTTAGCCAAGTAATGCCTTATGCTATTGATGTTTCTGGTGGTATAGAAGTATCTCATGGCATAAAAGATGCCGAGCTAATGGCATCCTTTGTTCAAAATGTGGCGTTAGCTAGCGCCCATTAAGCTCACTGCGTAGCGTGCCCGCGGGGTGTCTACGCCTCTTTGTTTGTTCGTTTATTGTTTGCCTGTTCTGGCGATCTTGTGAGGTATGCCTGTGACTGTCTCCGCGACTGAAACCAAGTTCAGCGACCTGACCCGAATGCCGGATGCCCGTGGTCATTTTGGCCCCTACGGCGGCCGGTTTGTGTCGGAAACCCTGAGCTTTGCCCTAGAAGAGTTAGAGCAGACCTATTCGAGTTTGCGTGATGATCCCGATTTCCAGGCTGAGTTTGACCGTGATCTTGCCCATTATGTCGGGCGCCCGTCGCCGCTTTATCATGCAGAGCGTTGGTCTCAGTCGCTAGGTGGCGCGCAAATTTGGTTAAAGCGTGAAGACTTAAATCACACCGGTGCTCATAAGGTTAATAACACTATCGGCCAAGCGCTGTTAGCCAAAAAAACTGGCAAGCCCAGGGTTATAGCTGAAACCGGAGCAGGCCAACATGGTGTGGCCACGGCGACTGTGGCAGCTCGCCTAGGACTGGAGTGTGACGTTTATATGGGGGCGGAAGACGTTCAACGCCAGAAGCTGAACGTTTACCGTATGCGCCTGTTGGGCGCACGTGTCATTCCGGTTGAATCAGGCACTCGTACGCTTAAAGACGCAATGAATGAAGCCTTGCGTGACTGGGTCACCAACGTTGATAGCACGTTCTATATTATTGGCACCGTGGCGGGGCCGCACCCTTACCCGCAGTTGGTACGTGATTTTAACGCGGTCGTGGGCCGTGAAGCTCGCCAACAGTCGTTAGCGCAAATTGGACGCCTGCCGGACGCGCTGATTGCCTGCGTGGGCGGCGGTTCTAACGCCATGGGCCTATTCTATCCCTTCGTCGAAGATGATGCGGTAGCGATGTATGGTGTCGAAGCCGGTGGCGATGGTATCGAAACAGGCCGACATGCTGCGCCGCTTTCGACCAATGCGCCGCGTGGTGTTTTGCATGGCAATCGAACTTACTTGATGTCTGATGAAGCGGGGCAAGTGTCAGACACGCACTCAATTTCTGCTGGCCTCGACTACCCAGGGGTTGGGCCTGAGCACGCGCTATGGAAAGATGTTGGGCGAGTTAACTACGTAGCCGCAAACGATAAAGAAGTGCTGGAAGCATTCCGTGAACTGACGCATATGGAAGGGATTATGCCCGCATTAGAATCCGCCCATGCGCTTGCTCATGCGAAGGTGCTGGCACCGACCATGCGCCCTGACCAGCATATCGTGGTCAACCTTTCTGGTCGTGGTGATAAAGATATCATGACCGTGGCGAACATTGATGGCATCGAGTTTTAAGGGCTAGCATGAATCGTATTGACCAGCGTTTTTCAGAATTAAAAGAGCAGGGTCGTAAGGCCCTGATTCCTTACATTACCGCCGGCGACCCTGCGCCTCAGTACACCGTGGGCTTTATGCATGCCCTGGTAGAGGCAGGAGCTGATATTATTGAGCTTGGCGTGCCGTTTTCAGACCCAATGGCCGACGGCCCGGTGATTCAGAAGGCCTGTGAGCGCGCGCTTAAGCAGGGTACTCGCTTGGTTGACCTGCTAGATATGGTCGCTGAGTTCCGCCAAGTGGATGCTAAAACGCCTATCGTGTTGATGGGGTATCTCAATCCGATAGAGCGGATTGGCTATGAAACGTTTGCTGATAAAGCGGCAAGCGTTGGCGTTGATGGCGTGCTCGTGGTAGATATGCCGCCTGAAGAGGCTGATGAGTTCGGCCCGCTGTTAAAAGCCCGCGATTTAGCAGCGATTTTCTTGGTTGCGCCTACCACTTCCAATGCGCGTGCCGCTACAATATGCGCCCACGGTGAGGGCTACCTCTATTATGTTTCGCTTAAGGGCGTTACCGGTGCTGCTACACTCAATGCTGACGATGTGGCTGAGCATCTTGCCCCCTTACGCAAAATGACCGATTTGCCATTATGCGTTGGCTTCGGTATCCGCGATGGTGTGACCGCCGCTGAAGTGGCGAAAGTTGCTGATGGTGTGATTGTTGGCAGTGCGCTAGTGAACCGCATTGCAGAGAGCGTTGACGCACCTGAAACTATTGCTGGTCAGCTTAAAAGCGTGTTGGGCGACATGCGCAACGCGATGGATGCCTAAGCGCATTCCCTCATCGTCTACACTGAATTGACTGACGACACTCATCAAGCTTGGCGTTGCTAAGCATGACGTATACGGAAACTTTTTGATATGAGCTGGTTAGACAAGATTGTGCCCTCCATGGGGCGTATCCAGCGTAAAGACCGTCGCGCCAGCGTGCCCGATGGCCTCTGGCGTAAATGTCCTAAGTGCGAAGCGGTTCTCTATCTCCCTGAGCTTGAGAAGCACCACAGCGTCTGCCCCAAGTGCGACCACCACTTACGGTTGACCGCGCGTAAACGTTTGGACTGGTTTTTGGATAAAGAGAATCGCCAAGAGATCGCGGCTGAGATTGAGCCTAATGATCGCTTGAAATTTCGCGACTCTAAAAAATACAAAGACCGCTTAACGGCTGCCCAAAAAGAAACCGGTGAAAAAGATGCACTGGTTGCTATGCGTGGCGAACTAGACGGGTTACCGGTTGTTGCTGTTGCGTTTGAATTTACCTTCATGGGCGGCTCAATGGGCGCGGTTGTTGGCGAGAAGTTTGTCCGCGCGGCAACCATCGCCCTTGAAGAGCAGCTTCCGTTGATCTGCTTTGCCGCTTCTGGTGGGGCTCGGATGCAAGAAGCACTGTTCTCGCTCATGCAGATGGCTAAAACCTCGGCAGCGCTTGAAAAGCTTAAGCAGTCGGGTGTGCCTTACATTTCTGTTCTGACAGATCCAGTGTTTGGAGGAGTATCCGCGTCGCTTGCGATGCTGGGTGATCTAAACATCGCCGAGCCCAACGCCTTGATTGGTTTTGCTGGCCCGCGCGTTATTGAGCAAACCGTTCGTGAAACGCTGCCGGAAGGCTTTCAGCGCAGTGAATTTCTACTGGAGCACGGCACCGTTGATATGATCGTGCATCGCCATGATATGCGTACTCGTGTTGGTGGTGTGCTGCGTAAGCTGACGCATAATATCGCGCTGCCGGCCGAGAGCGATGTCAGTGACGATGCATCGGTTGACGAGCCGCTGGTTGATGAAGCGCCAATAGCTGATGCTGTAGATGCGGTCGTTGAGGCGCCTGAAACGCAAAGCGAAGCCAGTACCGTTAAGAGCGACGATTCGAGCCGCAATGTCTAAGTCTATAGCCCCTGACTCTTTAGCTTCTGACACTGTCACTCCGGGGTCTTTAGCCGAATGGCTGCACTACCTTGAAACCCTACACCCCGTAGGGATTGATATGGGGCTTGAACGCGTAGCAGAAGTTGCCAGACGCATGGGGTTGCTAAGCCGACCGATTGCAACACAGGTAATTACGGTGGCTGGTACCAATGGCAAGGGGTCGACCCTTGCCATGATGGATGCTATCGCTCGCAGTCACGATTTACATGTGGGGACTTATACTTCGCCCCACCTAGTGCACTATAACGAGCGTGTCACGATCAATGGTAGCTACGCTGACGACCAGCGGCTAATAACGGGCTTCTCTTGCGTAGAGCACGCGAGGCTACAAGCGCCTGAAATTAGCTTGACCTATTTTGAGGCGGGCACGCTCTGTGCCCTCTGGTGCCTAGCGCAGGCAGACCTCGATTTAGCGCTGCTCGAAGTTGGTCTGGGTGGGCGATTAGATGCCGTTAATATTATTGACGCAGACGTTGCTATTGTGACCACGATTGCTCAGGATCATGCCAATTTTTTGGGATCTGATATTGCCCAGATCGGCCGCGAGAAAGCCGGCATCTTTCGTGCTGCAAAGCCCGCGGTATTAGGCAGTCGACTGCTTCCCAGTAGTGTCGCAGCGGCTGCCGATGCGATTGCCGCGCCTGTTTACTGCCTTGGTGAGGCTTTTAGTCACTCCATTGATGATAATGCTGCTGATGCCGCAGATAGTCCGTCTGAATGGAGCTGGAGCGGGCTGAGCTGCCAGGGAGACGCTATTTCCATCGCTGACCTTCCTGATCCCGGTTTGCCGATTGACAATGCCGCAACGGCCCTCCAAGCATTGATCCTTAGCGGGTTAGCGGTGAATACAGACGCATGTCGTCGGGCGTTTCATGAGGTGCAAGTGCCAGGGCGTATGCAGTGGATAGGACAGTGGTGCCTGGATGTTGGGCATAATCCTCATGCAGCCGATTATGTCGCTAGACGACTCCCATTGGTGCCTGCAGGTGGTCGGCAGTGGGCGCTGATCGGCATGCTAAATGATAAAGACGCTGATGGTGTTATTAGCGCTTTGCTACCCCGCATTACTGACTGGGTATGCGTGACGTTGGAAGGGGAGCGTGGTCGGTCAGCTGACGAACTGGCGGGGCGTATCACATCTCTGGGTGGGCATGTGCATGGTTGCGCCAGTTCCCCAGAGGCCGGAGTGCAGATACTGGCTGAGCAGCTGACACCCTCCGACCGGGTGTTAGTGACCGGCTCGTTTTTTACAGTTGCGGCCTTGTTGGAAATAACACTGCCGCAAGCTTAATCGGCCTAACCGTTGTGCTCGCTAAGCTTGATGGAGAGGGATATGAAATACGGTAAAACGGAACGCATCAGTGGTATTGTCATCTTGCTCGCGTTGCTGGCGATTTTCGTGCCGTGGTTGATGAGTGATCCTGCTCCCCGGGAAGAGCGCCCTCAGCCTACGTTTGTGATTGAGCGACCTGTTGAGGCAACACAGCAAGATGTTCCGAATCCTGAAATGCCGTCGTCCATCAGCACATCCTCATCTTCAAGTGAAGGTCGATCTGTAGATGGTGCGATCAGTGTGCCAATTGATGCCAATCCAAGGCAGCCACAAACCGGTCAAGCCAGTAGCTCTAATACTCAGAGTGCTGGAGCCGATGATCCAATCGCTGAGTTAATGGCTGCGAATAACCGTAATAACGCGTCTACCAGCTCTTCAAGCACATCATCGAACGCTGCTGGCCCAACATCTTCTTCCCAAGGCGAGTGGGCGGTTCAAGTGGGCAGCTTTGGTGATGCGGGTAACGCAAGGCGACTAAGCGATCAGCTTACTCAGGCGGGGTTTAGCGCCTACCTACGTGAGCGCGATAATAACCTGACCTCTGTTTATGTTGGCCCTTATGCGACGTCTGAAGACGGTGAATCTGCGATGGCGATTATTAAGCAGCGTGCCAATGTACAGGGCTTGTTAGTGCGAGTGAGAAATTAACTTATGGCACTTACTTGGATAGACGCGCTTTTCCTGGCGGTGTTGGCACTTTCAATGCTGGCCGGCTTTATGCGTGGGTTCGTCAGGGAAGCTCTTGGTCTAGCCGCCTGGGTAGTCGCATTGTTGGTAGCGCGCGTTCTGGCAGAACCGGTGGCGGACTTAATGAGTGGGTTCATCGAAAGCTTCGATGCGCGCTTAGTGTTGGCATTTATTTTAGTGATATTTGCGGTCATTTTGCTCTGTGGGATTGTGATCCGCCTTGTTCATGCGGCAGTTGAGTGGGTCGGTATGGGGTTGCTTAACCGCTTTGCCGGTGCTGCTTTTGGGCTTGCTCGTGGCGCTGTTATTTTATTGGTGGCAACCGTGCTGATTACTCTAACGCCCTTAGCTGAGCTACAGGCTTGGCAAGAGGCTGAGCTTCGGCCGACGTTTATTGAGCTGCGCGACTGGGCGGTAAGCCAGTTAGATCAATGGGAGCGGGAGCTGCCACAGGCGCCTGAGTCGCTTCGCGATATTTCGCTGCCTGACCTCCGTGCTCAGGACGCTCAGGAAGAGCGAGTTCCACAGCCTGTTACGCCAACATCTGAAAATGCTGGCCAGTGAGTGCGCTGTTTAATGATGGCGCGCCGTGATGTTTAGTTAGTAATACAGTTAGCTGCTGTCTACCAATGCCCGCTTTTGCGACCGAGAAATAGGCAGTGGCTTACATTCGTTTGATGAACGTACGGGTTTGCTACGGTGAACCATGGCACTAAAGCGAGGTAACTTGAATGTGCGGTATAGTGGGCCTTCTGGCCAAGCAGGCGGTAAATCAGGGAATCTATGATGCTCTGACCGTACTTCAGCATCGGGGTCAGGACGCTGCCGGCATGATGACTTGGAGCGAGGGACGCTTCCTACTGCGCAAGAGTAATGGGCTGGTTCGAGATGTGTTTCATACCCGCCACATGGCTCGCCTAAAAGGTAACCTTGGCATTGGCCACGTGCGTTATCCAACCGCAGGTTCCTCTAGTGAAGCTGAGTCTCAGCCGTTTTATGTCAACTCCCCCTACGGTATTGCGCTGGCTCACAACGGCAACCTGACCAACTCTGATCAGTTAAAGCAAGAGCTTTTCTCGACGGATCTTCGTCACATCAATACCAGCTCTGATTCCGAAGTGTTGCTAAACGTATTTGCCCATGAGTTGGGTAAACAGGGTTTGCACCTAGAGGCCGAGGACATTTTTGATGCCGTTCGTAGAGTGCACCGGCGCTGCAAAGGCGGCTACGCGGCGGTCGCGATCATTAACGGTTTTGGTATGGTGGCATTTCGGGATCATCATGGCATTCGTCCTGTAGTGTTTGGTACTCGCCAAAGTGACGAGGGGCAGGAGGTCATGATTGCTTCGGAATCTGTCGCCTTAGATGTCGGTGGCTTTGAGCTGGAGCGTGATCTTTCGCCCGGTGAAGCGATTTTTGTCGACATGCAGGGGCAGATTCATACCCAGGTCTGTGCTGATCGACCTGTGCTGCGCTCCTGCATTTTTGAGCATGTCTACCTTGCGCGCCCCGACTCTATTCTTGATGGTGCCTACGTGTATGGCACTCGTATGCAGATGGGGCGCAAGCTTGGCGACCGTATTCTTAATGAGTGGCCTGATCACGATATTGACGTTGTTATCCCAATTCCCGATACGTCGCGCACTTCTGCCCTTGAGATGGCGCAGCACTTAGGGGTGACCTATCGCGAAGGGTTTATGAAGAACCGCTATATTGGCCGCACATTTATTATGCCTGGCCAAACGCAGCGTAAAAAATCGGTGCGTCAAAAACTGAATGCCATTGATGTCGAATTCAAAGGCAAAAATGTGCTGCTGGTGGATGACTCTATCGTGCGTGGAACCACCTGTAAGCAGATTATTCAGATGGCGCGCGATGCAGGGGCGCGTAAAGTGTATTTCGCTTCTGCTGCTCCGCCCGTTCGCTACCCCAATGTCTATGGCATTGATATGCCTGCGGCAAAAGAACTGATTGCGCATGGCCGCACAGAAGAAGAGGTTGGTCAGCTAATTGGAGCGGATCGAATTTTCTATCAAGACCTGGAAGACTTGAAAGCGGCTTGCCGTGAGGTTAATCCTGAGATGGATGAGTTTGACTGCTCGGTCTTCGACGGTAACTATGTCACTGGTGACATTGATGATGCCTACTTGGCTGTGCTTGAAGCGAGTCGTAATGACGCAGCCAAAGATCAAAGTGCGGGTGACCATGCGCTAGTGGGTATGCATAACCAAGATGATGATCTTGACGACTAATGCCGTGTATTAATAGCTCGTATTACAACTTTTATTGACGTTTTAAAGGTGCTCAGCCATGCATGATAATAGTCACCAGGATGATTGGTCGCTAGAGACCCTTGCCATTCGTGCGGGCCATCACCGTACCTTTGAGCAAGAGCATGCCGAGCCCATTTTTCCCACTTCAAGCTTTGTTTACGAAAGCGCGGCTGAAGCCGCGCGCAAGTTTGGGGGGCAGGAGCCGGGCAACGTCTATTCACGCTTTACTAATCCGACGGTCCATACCTTCGAGCGCCGTTTGGCGGCGCTTGAAGGTGGAGAGCGGTGCGTGGCAACAAGTTCGGGTATGTCGGCTATTTTATCGACGGCGTTGGCTCTGCTAAGTGCCGGCGATGAAATCGTTGCATCGCGCTCGCTGTTCGGTTCTACCGTGAGTTTGTTTGACAAATACCTGGGCAAATTTGGTATCACCACTCGTTATGTAGAGCTATCCAACATTTCTGCCTGGGAAGAGGCCATCGGCCCAAATACCAAGCTGTTGTTTGCGGAAACACCGTCCAATCCGCTGTCTGAAGTCGCGGATATTCCAGCATTAGCCGAACTTGCTAAGCGTAGTGGTGCATTGTTGGCGATTGATAACTGCTTCTTAACACCGGCACTTCAGCAGCCAATTGCACTTGGCGCTGACTTAGTCATCCATTCTGCAACGAAGTATCTGGATGGCCAGGGGCGCGCTATTGGTGGTGCGGTGGTTGGTAAGCACGACGTATTGGAAGAAGTCTTTGGTGTGGTACGTACTTGCGGGCCTTGTCTGAGTCCTTTTAATGCATGGATTTTTACCAAAGGGCTTGAAACCTTATCGTTGCGCATGAGAGCACATTGCGAGAACGCGCTGACTTTGGCGCTCTGGCTAGATCAACACCAGGCCGTTAATAAAGTGCACTACAGTGGCCTGGAAGCCCATCCTCAGCATGCGCTTGCCAAAAAACAACAGCAAGGGTTTGGTGCCGTATTGGGCTTTGAAGTGATAGGTGGCCAGGAGGGAGCCTGGCAAGTGATTGATGCAACGCGCATGTTATCCATCACTGGCAATCTAGGGGATGTTAAAACGACGATTACCCACCCGGCTACCACCACCCATGGGCGTCTTTCTGATGCGCAGAAAGATGCTGCGGGCATCACGCCAGGGCTGATTCGTATAGCGGTGGGGCTGGAAAGCCAGGCTGACATTCAGCGCGATCTTGCCGCGGGACTGGATGCTTTGGCGGCTAGTTAAGCGATTCAACTAGCGTTTTGATAAGCCGGTCATTCGTGGCCGGTTTTTTATTGCGGTCATCGCTGACAGCGTCTGCTTAACGATGATTTTAAGCATGCTGTTAACAAACGGTTTTTACGAATGGTGTGTTCTGCTTTTTTCAGCAGTGTTTTGATCATTAAGACGGTATGCTTTATATAGAAATGTGCTTACAGCAGGCATGAAGTTGCTGTTTATAACGAGGAAAGCAAGGATGTGGCGGAACACGCAGAGTGGATGGGGAGTTATTAGTATTGCTCTTCACTGGCTAAGTGCACTCACGATTGTGGGATTGTTTGTTTTAGGCTGGTGGATGACAGATCTTGGCTATTACGATGCATGGTATAACCAAGCGCCGTGGGTGCATCGCTCGATTGGTATCTTGCTGTTAATAGCTACCTTTGCTCGCTTGATATGGCGGTTAATTCAACCAACGCCTCATGCAGAGGGAAGCCGCTTTGAACGCCTAGCTGCCCATGCTGGTCACATAATGTTGTATGTCTTGTTGTTGTTAGTGCTTGTTAGTGGCTATTTGATCTCTACCGCCAATGGGCGAGGAATTAGTGTGTTTGATTGGTTTGAAGTGCCAGCATTGCTTCACGGGCTTCCTGATCAAGCCAGCCTAGCTGGCAATGTGCACTGGTACAGTGCCGTGGTACTTATGGTATTGGCTGCAGGGCACGCGCTCGCCGCTCTGAAGCATCATTGGTGGGATCGCCACTCGACACTCGTGCGGATGGTTAACCCTGCTCATGGCCGCAAGCAATAATGGAATTTTTTTGTCCACTGCGCTGATAGTTTGCTCGTAGTGTTTATTAGGAAAATAAAGGAGATTTCCACGATGTTAAAGAAAACTGCTTTTGCTACTGCAATTGCCGCCGCTTCGCTAGCGACGTTCAGCCAAGCGCAAGCAGCAGAATATCAAATTGATACCGAAGGCCAGCACGCCTTTGTTCAATTCAAAATAAGCCACCTCGGCTTCTCCTATATTCTGGGTACTTTCGAAGAGTTTGATGGTCAATTTTCTTATGACCCAGAGGATTTAGAAGCCTCTTCTGTAGCAATGGAAGTGCAGGTGGACAGCCTCAACACTAATCATGCAGAGCGTGATCGTCACTTCTTGAGCAGCGATTTTCTTGATGCCAGCGAATATCCTACGGCAACTTTCACTTCAACAGGTTTTGAATCAACGGGTGAAAATGAAGGCGTCGTAACCGGTGAGCTAACGCTTCATGGTGAGACACAGGAAATTGAAATGCCTGTTACCTTGATGGGTGAAGGTGATGACCCCTGGGGCAATTACCGTGCAGGCTTTGAAGGCAGCACCATGTTAACACTGAGTGATTTCGGTATTGATATGAGCGACTTCCCTGAAGCGATGCATGAGCTGGAACTTTACGTGACGTTTGAAGGCATTCGTCAGTAAACGAGTGTGAGCATAAAGCGCCATCACCCTTGCCCGGGTGATGGCGCTTTTGCGTTGAGAGTTACCAGAAACAACTTGCACCTCGTAGGTTGTTAGTATTGTTAATTAGTTAGCGTTCACCGTTATCTACTCTGTTTTGAGGATTTCTCTTTGGCAGCGGTCATTATGCAGCAACGTGAGCTGGCGATAACCTTATGGCGCCAAACGTGGCCGATGGCCATTGGTGTACTGGCGCTATTGGGTTTCCAGCTTGTAGATAGTGCTTTTATTGCCCGTTTGGGAACAGCGCCCTTGGCCGCCCAGTCGTTTACCTTTCCTTTGTCATTTCTGATTATTGGCATTCAAGTGGGAATGGGGATCGCCATTGCGGCGCTTATTTCCCGCGCCTTAGGCGCTGGAGAGGACGTTCGTGCGAAGCGGTTGAGCAGTCTTGTGCTAATTGCCGGTGGCCTCGTGATTGGCCTGCTCGTTGTGGCGCTTTGGTTTCTTCAAGTGCCTATATTTAGGCTGCTAGGTGCCGATGATAGCGCGTTGGTTTATATACGCGCTTACTGGGGGCCGCAGCTATTTTCAGCTTGGTTAGGCGCGCTGCTCTATTTTATCTATAGTGTGTTTCGTGCCCACGGCGATACACGGCTGCCAGGTAAGATGATGGTGCTCAGCAGCCTTATTAACCTGGGGTTGGACCCGCTATTCATTTTTGGCATTGGTTCTTGGCAAGGATGGGGGCTAGCGGGTGCGGCCTGGGCAACCGCCATTGCATTTTTTGCTGGGCTGTTATTTAGCAGTATTAAACTTAAGCATCAAAAGTGGACGACGAATACCGCACTTTGGCAAGAAGCAAGGCGCTCGTGGCGGCCTTTTACCGGTATCGCTGCTCCTGCGATGGTTAGCCAGCTGATGCCGCCACTGGCATCAATGTTGGCGATTGCGGCTGTTGCTAGCCTGGGCGATACCCAGGTGGCAGCCTGGGGGCTTGCCAGCCGCCTCGAAACGGTTTCGCTGATGGTGATATTGGCGATGACGATGTCGCTACCACCATGGCTTGGGCGCTGCTATGGCGCGGGCGACTGGGGGCAGATTCAGCAACTAATGCGCTTGGCCGTGAATGTCGCGCTGATATGGCAGCTTAGCTTGGGGCTTTTACTGGCGCTGGCGTCGCCTTGGGTGGCTATGGTGTTAGCTGGAAACCAAGAGGTGCAAAGTGAGCTTGCGCTGCTCATTCGCTTTTTATTGCCGAGTTATGCCGCGCTGGGCGTGTGTATGCTGGTGGTGTCGGCAGGTAATGCGCTCGGCTGGCCACTTAGAGCAATGCTGCTTTCAAGCGCACGATTGTTTATTTGCTATCTACCTTGTTTATGGCTGGGTGCTCAGTTGTTTGGATGGGCAGGCTTAGCCGCTGGCGCGGCATTGGGTAACGTGTTGGCAGGCATTGTTGCTTGGATTGTGCTCAAGCGCATTTTATCCCGCCCGCATCGGCAGGCGGGATTCAGCAAGTAATGCCGTTTAGTGCTTCTTAGGGGCTTCCTGGAATGAGAAGTATATAAACAGTAATGCCATGCCCAAGTAACCCATGACAAATTCAGGCGCCGCGTTAAAGGCCAGTTTTGGTGCGTGCATTAGTCCTACAAATGAGAAGCCAGCCGCAATAGCGGCAAATGCCGCTGCACGGCGGAACTGATGGTCGATTACCGACACTGTCATTGCCCCAAGGAAGATAGCCATAAACATCGCACCTTGTCCCATGACAACAATGGCACTGGAAATATCGCTGACGACCTCACCAGCGCCGCGGTTGAAGCGTGTCATTACGTAGTTGGCAAAGTAGGGCAGCATCGCCAGCGCAATGGCCGGATAATAGCGGGTATCGTTCGCTTGAAACGCAGTGGCTATCATCGACATGCCGACAAATACCAAAATAGGGGCCACGACTGAGACCGGAATAATGGCCGCTAAGGCAGCGATCAGGCCAAACATAGTAGCGAGGGCATAAACGGCACCGTTTAAAATGCTGTAGCCTCGTCCTGCGCCCATCCACTTCGCGCCCACTGTGGCGATATAAACAGTTGTCGGGAATACGCCGCCAAATAGCGCGCCGATCATCGTGCCTGCTCCATCAACTGCCTGGCACTCACGCACATCGTATTTATCGCCAGCCGCTTCCATCGCTTCAACGTTATTCATGGTTTCAATAGCGTTATAGAGGGTGATGGGCAGCACAACGGTAAGTACGGCTAGCATGCCGCTAAACAGCAAGCCTAGCCCTTCATACCATGCCAAATTAGGCAGCAGGGGGTAGAACCCTAAGTGGGTAAAAGCATCGCTAAAGCGCTCGCTGCCCGCATCGCCAATCAAATATGCCATCGCAGTACCGACCACAATGGCAAACAGTGATGTCGGTAGCTTAAACGGCATGCTGACGCGTGCCACAAGACCAACAATGATAATGCCGAGCACCAGCAGTCCAATGATAGGCATTTCCAGAGTTTTAAATAGCATCTCGCCAGCAATAAAGGTGAGTGCGACGCCAGCAACAGCACCCAACATGGCGGCCCGTGGGAGGTGATACTGCACCCAGCGGCCAATGATGCTAATCAAGGCTTCTATTGCGCCACTTATAAAGCAGGCGGCCACGGCAACTTTCCAGGCTAATTCCGCGTCACCGGTTAGCTGCTTGGCGGGGAGCAATACGCCGAATAGAAACACAAACATGACCGGTGTGGAGATGCCGTAGGAGAGCGCGGTGACATCGCTGCGGTTTTCTTTTCGTGCGAGCCTAGCGGCACTCCATGCGTAATAAAAATTGCCTGCCATGACTGCCACTGCGGCACCAGGCAACACCTGACCATACACAATGGATGTGGGAAACCCCATGCCCAGCATGGTAATTGCGATAATGACAAAGTTGGCAATATTGTTTTGAAACAGCGCGAAGAACGCGTCGGTGTCTTCTTTTTTGTACCACGGATAGTGAGTGCCGACAGCCGCCATGTTAGGCCTCTTAGTTATGGTGTGTTGTATACAAGGCTATGCTGAGTGTGCCGAAATTTTGACTGATCGGTCAAGCATTGCGTTGTAGCGGACGCCGCACGGGCGCCCCAGGCTCTGGCGGCAAGCACGCAATTGTACATAACAATCGTTTGCCTGTTCAGATAGTTATCTTCAATTCATCGACAAAAACGCCCAGGCAAATTGCCTGGGCGTTTTTGTCGTGATGCGAAGGCGATTAGCTAACGGGCGTTACTCGTTAACGGCAGCGATGGCCTTAGCGAGGTAAGGTAAATTCTCGTGTGAGAATCCTGCCACGTTGGCACGGCCAGAACGCACCATGTAAATACCGAACTCGTCACGTAGGCGGTCTACTTGTTCCGGAGTTAAACCGGTATAAGAGAACATGCCGCGCTGTTCTGCAACGCATGCATATTTTTCATCAAGGCCGTAGGGCTTAAGGGCTTCAACGAAGTCGCGACGCAGCGTATTGATGCGATCACGCATTTCGGTCAACTCTTCACGCCACATTGCAGACAGCTCAGCATCGTGGAGAATTTCGCTAACAATCGCTCCGCCGTGGGCGGGGGGGTTAGAGTAGTTTTCACGGGCAACAATCGCTGCTTGAGAGCGCACGTTTTCCATCTGCTCGGCGTCTTTTGCAACCAGAATCAAGCAGCCAGTGCGCTCGCAGTAAATGCCAAAGTTCTTTGAGCAGGAGCTGGTGATGATAACTTCATCAAGGTTTTCAGCTAGCAGACGAACACCATAGGCATCTTCGTCCAGTCCTTCCCCAAAGCCTTGGTAAGCAAAGTCAACCAATGGCAGTAGTTTGCGCTCGCTCAGTACCGCCATTACTTCATGCCACTGATCTTTAGACAGATCAAAGCCGGTCGGGTTGTGGCAGCAGGCGTGAAGTACCACAACGTCGCCTTCGGGAACTTTTTTCAGTGCGGCTAACATACCCGTGAAATCAAGGCGGTTGTCAGCATCAACGTAGGGGTATTTATGAAGTTCGATACCCGCGGCGGTGAAAATGCCGTGATGGTTTGGCCAAGTAGGATCGCTGACCCAGATTCCTTTTCCAGGCAGCTGGTGGGCAATAAAGTCAGCGGCTAAGCGGAGTGCGCCTGTTCCACCAGGAGACTGGGTGGCGCTCGCGCGGTTGGCTTTTAATACGGAAGAATCTGCACCGAGTACCATAGGCAGCACAGCATCACCGTAAGCAGGGGCACCGTGAGAACCAATATAGGTCTTGGTGGTTTCATTCTTGAGCAGGCGAGCTTCTGCTTCCTTGACAGCGCGCATGACTGGCGTATTGCCTTGTGCATCGCGATATACGCCAACCCCTAAATCGACTTTCTGGGGATTGGTGTCTTTTTTGAAAGCTTCGATCAGCCCGAGAATGGCATCTCCTGGGACTCGCTCAATTTGCTCAAACATTTATTCGGCTACCTCGTCGGTTCTGGCGGCAAGAATGAAATCATTAAGATGCAGGCCCTTGATTGCATGGGACCACCATGTCACGGTGGTTTTACCCCACTCAGTAACAATGACAGGGTGATGCCCAGCCTGCTCTGCTATATCGCCAACGCGCTGGGTAAATGCCAGGGCATCGGCAAAGTTGCGAAACGTAAATTGTCTCGTCAGCTTCATGATGCCATCGTGGTCAACAATCTGCCACTCTGAAAGCGCTGCTAGATGGGGTTGGCATGCACTATAAGTGAGCGGTATGGCATTGCCACTGCAAGGTTCGCAGGTGGTTTGAGCAAGCGTTGTCATGGGTTGCCTCCTTTTAAAATTGCTCTTATTAGGGTAGAAGGCATACACAGTCGCGACCAACCTCTTTCGCGCTGTATAACGCTTGGTCAGCGCGCGCTATTAAGTTGGCTAAAGGCTCACCACAGCGATATTCGGCTACGCCAATGCTCACGGTTACTTGGCCTTCTCCGATTCCAAAATCGTAGCTTGCGATGGCATGTCGGAGACGGTCAGCGAGCTTATGGCATTGTTGCAGCGGTGTAAGCGGCAACACGACCATAAACTCTTCACCGCCAAGTCTTGCCACCATATCTTCGCAGCGCAGGAGTTGCTGAGTTTGTAAGGCAAGTTGTTCAAGTACGTTATCGCCCTGTAAGTGCCCCCAGCGATCATTGAGCTGTTTAAAATGATCTATGTCTACCATCATGATAGAAAGAGGTGTTCCGTGCCTGGTGCTTAGTGACACTAGGTTGGTTAAGTGCACCATGAGTTTGCGACGGTTGGGCAGTCCCGTTAAAGGATCCGTGTCGCAGAGTTTTCTTAGTCGCTGCTCTTCAGCGACTTGATCAGTAATATCCATCATGATGCCGCTCCAGCGAATACCATTGGCTGCTGGGGAGGGGGTAGCACTTACTGCAATCCAGTGTGGCTTTCCTTTAGGAAACGGCAGGCGAAAGCGAGTCGTGAGCGGTAGCATCCAGCGTGCAGATCGTTCAATGGATGACATTATTTTGGGATGATCGTGACCGGTTAGGTGTTCAATAAGTTGACCAGCGTCATGCGCTAATTGTTGTCGGTCAATGTGCGCCAGTGCCTCGCCCCCGCCTTCCAGATAGGGAAAGTACATACGGCCGCAATGTGATCGGTAGAATTGAAAAATAACCCCAGGTATCTGGGCTATCAGGCTATCAGTACTGTGCGGTACTGAGGCTGTATCATTCGCGAGCATGCGTGAAGCTCCAAAGCATATGCCAAATAAAAGTTAATCGTAAAGGTTAGCCCTAAAAACGTTACTAATATGTAAGCTATGACTGACAATGCTCGCTTTTTTTGAAATTAATTGGTCTATATATATTCCTTAATGGAATTTAAAGGGGGTGTTACGCAACATCCGTAGAAATTTGGGCGCGACACGGGATAGTTGATTGCTTTTTAATAGGCGAGATCATTTTTTATTCGTGGGGTGTTTCTTTGAGCGATGTAAAGGCAGCCACTATAAAAATAGGCCACTCGGCTAGCGCTCAAAAAGGTGGCGATGGTTGGGTAAGTTTGGTAGGTGCTGGCCCAGGTGACCCAGAGCTATTGACGTTGAAGGCTTATAAGCGGCTTCAGGTAGCAGAAGTGGTGCTTTACGACCGCCTTGTTAGCGAGGAAGTGATAGCCTTGATTGGGCCTCAGGCTGAGCGGTTTTACGTTGGCAAGGCGAAGGCGTCGCACAGCGTCCCGCAAACTGAAATTAATCAAACATTGGTGGCTTGGGCCAAGCAAGGTAAGCAAGTTGTACGCCTCAAGGGGGGAGATCCTTTCATTTTTGGCCGAGGCGGGGAAGAGGTTGAAGCGCTAGTGGCTGACAACGTGGCGGTAGAAGTTATCCCGGGTATTACCGCGGCATCCGGTTGTGCAGCCTATGCGGGTATACCGTTGACACACCGAGATCATGCGCAGTCGGTGCGTTTTGTGACGGGGCATTTGCAACCTGGAAAAGGCGAGCTTGACTGGCAAGCGTTAGCCCAGCCTGGCCAGACCCTGGTGTTTTATATGGGGTTGAGTAACTTAGAGGCTATCTGCCAAGCATTGATAGACCATGGTCTCGCACCCAGCACCCCTTTGGCGCTGATTGAGCAGGGCACAACACAGCATCAATGTACCCATATGGGGTGTTTGCGACAGCTGCCAGGGGCATTTTACCAAGGTGAGATTACGTCGCCTACGTTATTGATTATTGGCAGTGTTGTGTCACTACATAGCTCGCTTTCTTGGTTTGAGCTTGCCGTTGCGGATGCGATAGGCTCTAAGGAGAGTAAGCATGTGGCTAAGCCTACAAGCGGATAACCTATGGGCCGTTAGTCACATACGTTGATCGCTGGCTAGATGTTGCTAGATGTGTATGCTAGTAAAAGAGTGTCAGGTGCTAAATGTCTATCAACGCTGCTGATATCGGTAGCCTATAAATGAAGAGAGGGACGCAGTATGCCAGAAGCAAACCACTCGGATAATCAAGCGTCAGCGAGTAAGCCGGACATGAAAACGCTTTTTAAGGATAACCGCGTCAAAGGTATTGCTGGTATTGCCGCCATTGCTGTTATTTGGGCGATTATGGCGCAGTCTAATTCGGGCACACGCCAAGAGCGTGTCGAAACGTTAGAGGGGCAGTTAGCTAGCGTCGAGCAAGAGAATAATCAGCTTAGCCAGCGGATTGCAGAAGTTGAACAAGCTGAGACCGATTTAAGTGCAATGCGCGAGGAGATGGCATCGCTGGAAGAGCAGCAGGCTCAAGCGCAAAGCGATTTAGAGTCCGCTCAGCGTGATACAAATGCGGTGCAATCGCGTCTTGAAGAGCTGGTCGCTGAGCGTGATGCGCTTCAACAAGAGGTTGATGCGTTGAGCGAGCAGGTCGAGAGCGCCGAAGCCGACCTGCAATCGCTTAAAGAAGAGCGCGATCAAGTGGAAAGCGCGCGTGACCAAGCTGAGTCTGCTCGCCAGGAAGTCGAAGAAGCGCGTCAAAGCGCCGAAGAGGCCCGCCAAGAAGCAGAGTCAGCACGCCAGCAAGCTGAGCAAGAGCGTCAGGCGGCCGTTGACGAGCTTAATGCCGCTCAAGAGGAGTTGTCGGGTTTAGAAACTCAAATTAGTGACGCTAGCCAACAACTATCCGGTGCTGAGGAAGACGTTGCAGCCGTTCAAAGTGAATTGGATAATTTACAAAGCGAGCGTGACACGCTTACCAGTGAGCGGGATGAGTTACAAAGCGAGGTTGACGCGTTAACCCAGCTGCGTGAAGAAGAGCAACAGAGCCTCGACCAAGTGCGTGGCGAGATGGATGATCTTATGGTCGCGCTGGATATTGGTCGTGAAGAAGTAGCTAACGTTGAAAGTGATATTGAAGCCCGTGAAGAGCAGCTGGCGCGCCTGGAAACCCAGCTTAGCGATTGGCGTGACGAGCTTTCTTCGTTGGAGGGTCGTTTACATGTCAACGATGCGGCGAATGACGAAGTACCTTCTTTGACAGATGACGAGGACAGTGCTGACTCAAATGATTCTGAGCAAGCTGAAGAAGCAAGTTCTGAAGAACAGGACCAACAAAACAGTAACTGATCTATACACATGATCGTGCTCTGATTGCTAGCGTAAGGAAGCGGATGTAGGCACCCCCTGCATCCGCTTTTGCATGCTGGTTTAGAAATAGGCCGCCTAGGAGTATCATTCAAACCACGGATCGATTAGTCGCAACAGACAGGAGTGCCATTGATGGACGGTGTAAAACATATAGTAGCGGTGGCATCGGGGAAAGGTGGGGTCGGAAAATCGACCGTTACTGTTAATTTGGCACTAGCGCTTTCCGGCCAAGGATATCGTGTTGGCGTACTGGATGCTGATATTTACGGTCCTAGCCAAGCGCAAATGTTGGGGGTTAAAGAGGGCGTGCGGCCTCAGGCGACGGAGGACAATAAGTTTCTGCCGCTAGAAGCGCACGGTCTTCAAGCGATGTCGATGGCCTTTATGGTCAACACTCGTGAGGCGATGGTCTGGCGTGGTCCTATGGTGGTCGGTGCGTTTCAGCAAATGCTGACACAAACCCAATGGGATAATTTGGATTTCCTGCTGATTGATATGCCGCCTGGTACCGGCGATATTCAGCTGACGCTGGCGCAAAAAGTGCCTGTTTCTGGCGCTGTGATTGTCACCACGCCTCAGGATATTGCGCTCCTTGATGCTCGCAAAGGCATTGAGATGTTCCGTAAGGTCAATGTGCCAGTGCTAGGCGTGGTAGAGAACATGAGTCTTTATCATTGTGAAAATTGCGGCCACGAAGCAGCAATTTTTGGTACTGGTGGTGGTGATCGCATTGCAGAAGAGTACGATACGACCGTTCTTGGGCGGTTGCCGTTAACGCTATCTATCCGTGAGTTAGCTGACTCTGGTCGCCCCAGCGTAATTTCCGAACCCGACAGCTCAGTGAGCCGCACGTTTGCAGACATTGCCCACCAAGTAGCGCAATCAGTAAATGCTAGCCATAGCAGCGGTCCGACTATTTCCTTTAGCGAGTGATGACGTAACAAATGAGTATTAAATCTGATAAGTGGATTCGTCGTATGGCGCAAAGCGATGCCATGATTGAACCATTTGAAGCTGAGCAAGTGCGCTATGTGAATGATCAGCGTGTCATTTCTTATGGCACGTCGAGTTACGGCTACGACGTTCGCTGTGCCGATGAATTTAAAGTGTTTACCAACATACATTCGGCTATTGTCGATCCCAAGGCGTTTGATGACAAAAGCTTTGTCGATGTTAAGGGCGATGTGTGTATTATTCCGCCGAACTCCTTCGCATTAGCACGCACGGTTGAGTATTTTCGTATTCCGCGCAGCGTGCTGACGATTTGCCTTGGAAAATCCACTTACGCGCGCTGTGGCATTATTGTCAACGTGACGCCGCTTGAGCCAGAGTGGGAAGGCCATGTGACGCTTGAGTTTTCAAATACTACCAACCTGCCGGCCAAGATTTATGCCCATGAAGGGGTAGCTCAGATGCTGTTCCTTGAGTCGGATGAGATGTGCGAAACATCTTATAAAGATCGCGGTGGTAAATATATGGGGCAACGAGGCGTTACGCTGCCGCGCACTTAATCGCGCACTTTATTGATGGGCTGAACGAAAAACGCCTTACGCGCTAATAGCGGTAAGGCGTTTTTTATGGTCAGAGCAGTGACGTTTAGGTGTTTTCGTCAAACTCTTCGTCTAGCTCTTCTGCAGCATCGGTATGGGAGAGCCGCATACCCTGGGGGGGCAGGGGATGGCCATCCATGGTGGCGCTTTCAGCGCTATATTGTAGACGGCCTTGCAGAAACCACTGAACGGCAATTGGGAAGATAAGGTGTTCACGAGCGTGCACCTTCTCCTTAAGCGTCTCAACGGTATCTTCATTTGTCACGTTCAGTTCTGCTTGCAGCACAACAGGCCCACCATCTAGCTCTTCAGTGACAAAATGCACGCTACAGCCATGCTGTTTGACACCGTCTGCTAAGGCCCTGGCATGGGTATTTAACCCCTGATAGGCGGGTAGCAGTGAAGGGTGGATATTGAGCATTTTGCCTAAAAAACGCTGTACAAAGCGCGGCGTCAAAATGCGCATAAAGCCTGCTAAAACAATCAAGTCAGGCTCATGACGTTCGATGACTTTGATGAGCGCTCCGTCGTAAGCATCGCGGCTATCATATTCGCGATGAGGTAGCGCAACGGCTTCAATACCTGCTTCTAAGGCGCGCTTCAAGCCAAACGCATCCGGCTCATTGGAAATAACAGCGACGATCTCGCCGCCAAGTCGATCATGGCTTTGCGCGTCAATCAGCGCCTGCAAATTACTGCCACTGCCAGAAATTAGCACCACGACACGTCGCGCCGCTGTTGGTTCTGGCGCCATATCGTTGATGGTGTCGTTGAACGCGCCACTGTTGAAGTCGGTACTGCTCATGCGCGAAGGTTCTCCAAAACGACGGCTTCCTCCTGGCGCTGAATAATCTGTCCAATTCGATAGACGGTCTCGCCTTGAGCTTGCAGATGCGCCATAGCGTCGTCAGCTTGGGCTTGGGGAACGACAACCACCATGCCGATGCCGCAGTTCAGCACGCGGTGCATTTCAGTTTCACTGACATTGCCTTGGGCTTGTAACCAGTTAAATACTTCTGGGCGCTGCCAGGTAGCAAGATCAACGTGGGCTGCGAGGGTGTCGGGTAGAACACGGGGAATGTTTTCCAGTAAACCACCACCCGTAATATGGGAAAGCGCGTGAACGGGAATATCTGTGCCACGCATCATCGACAGTAACGATTTCACATAAATACGCGTTGGCGCCATTAGCGCGTCGCCAAGCGGCTGCCCATCCACAGTATCACTGAGTGAGGTGTTACTAACTTCCAGAATTTTGCGAATCAGCGAGTAGCCATTAGAGTGCGGGCCAGAAGAGGCTAGCCCCAGCAATACATCGCCTTCGGCTACCTTGCTGCCGTCTAAAATATCGGCCTTCTCAACAACGCCAACGCAGAAGCCTGCCAAATCGTAGTCATTGCCTTCGTACATGCCGGGCATTTCGGCAGTTTCGCCGCCGACTAGTGCGCAACCAGCCAATTCACAGCCAGCGCCAATGCCGGTCACGACATCTGCAGCGATATCCACATCCAGCTTACCCGTGGCATAGTAGTCAAGGAAGAGCAGCGGTTCAGCACCTGCAACGATCAAATCGTTGACACACATTGCGACAAGATCTATGCCAATGGTGTCATGCTTACCAAGGTCCATGGCAAGACGCAGCTTAGTACCGACACCATCCGTGCCGGAGACCAGGACTGGCTGCTTATAACCAGCGGGAAGCTCACACAGTGCGCCAAACCCGCCAAGGCCACCCAGAACTTCAGGGCGTGTTGTGCGTTTGGCAACGTGTTTGATGCGATCAACTAGCGCGTTGCCGGCATCAATATCGACACCTGCGTCTTTATAGCTGAGGGAAGGAGTGGCCTGAGAAGTGGAGGTATCGGTCATGACAGATCCTGTGAAGCCTATAGCAGTACGGGTAGTGCTGGCGAATTGGCCAGTGCTGGGGCAATAACGGAACGGATTGTAACACCCAGAGACGTAAGTCGCATCGATGTGCGGCGTTAACCGATGTTCAATACGCTACTTTTGTTACTATTCAGTATGCTAAGGGCGCTAACCAGCTTTCCAGGAGGGATATAGAGCATGCGACATTCATGGTGGGGCGTTGTGTTTTTGGTGGTGTTGGTGGGCTGCATCTACTTACTCGATGCGGTACTGATGCCATTTATCGCGGGTTTAATTTTGGCCTACCTAGCTGACCCGCTTGCTAATTATTTCCAACGGTTAGGCATGAAGCGGCCCTGGGCAGTTAGTAGCGTCTTTTTTGTTCTGTTGCTGATACTTTCTTTAAGCCTGCTTATTTTGATCCCGCTAGTTGTTCAGCAGACAAAACAGCTGGGAGAGGCGCTGCCGAGTGTTTTCAACTGGATTGAGAATATTTTAGCGCCACAAGTTCAGGAGTGGACGGGGTACGACTTGGGTGCCGAGCTAACGAACGTTCGAGAAACATTGATCAAAAACTGGCGTGATGCGGGCAGTTATGCAGCTCAAGCACTAAGCCAAATAGGCCGTTCTGGAGTGGCTTTCATTTCTTGGGTGACCTACGTTGCGCTGATTCCTGTCGTAACGTTCTATTTACTACTTGATTGGAGCAGGCTGGTTTCTAGTCTTGCCGATTTGGTTCCTCGTCAATGGAAAAGCGATGTTGACCGCTTGGCTCAGCGCTGCGATGAAGTTCTATCAGCGTTTCTGCGTGGGCAGTTACTGGTCATGCTGTGTTTGGGTATTATTTATGCAGCGGGCCTAACGTTGATGGGGCTGAATTTCGGCCTGCTGATTGGTGTTGTGTCTGGGCTCGTCAGTATTGTGCCGTTCCTGGGTTTTATTGTGGGGTTAGTGGTGGCGCTTATCGTGGCGCTGTTCCAATTTGATACATGGTGGGCTGTGCTGGGGGTGATCGCGGTATTCGGTATCGGTCAGGCAGCAGAAAGTGTCATACTTCAGCCTAAGCTGTTAGGCGATAAAATAGGCCTGCATCCTGTCGCAGTTATCTTTGCGGTACTGGCGGGTGGGGATCTTTTCGGTCTGACGGGCGTACTCTTAGCATTGCCTGTAGCAGCGATTATTATGGTGCTTTTAAGGGAAATTAAAGATCGTTATAAAGGCAGTGCTCTCTATGATGCCGAGCAACGTCCGATAGAACAGCAACATGACAACGATGGACTAGGTCGTCACGACGAAAGGGAGTCACCATGAGCCGTTTGCCGGCACAGCTACCGCTTGGGGTAGGGTTGCGAGACGACGCGACATTTAATAATTACTATGCCTCACAAGCAAACGCTTCATTAATGGAGTATCTGAGTCGGCAGCTTGAGTCAGACGCTGAGCCGTTTTTGTATTTATGGGGCGCACCGGGCAGTGGTCGTAGCCATCTTTTACAGGCGGCGTGTCACGCGGCCTCCGATGCAGATAAGCGGGCACTCTATCTGCCATTGGCAGACCTGGGTCATTTCCCTCCGCTGATGCTGGAGGATATTGAACGCTTGGACCTTGTCGCCATTGATGATCTTGAATATGTGATCGGGCGTAAACGCTGGGAAGAAGCTCTGTTTCACGCTTTTAATCGGCTGCGTGATGCGGGAAAAGCCTTAGTGATTGCCGCCAATACGTCTCCGCGCCAGTTAGATGTTGCATTGCCTGACTTAGCATCTCGACTTACCTGGGGAGTCACGTTTCATCTGCATCCGTTGGATGATAACGAACGCCTAGCAGCGTTAAAGCTTCGCGCCAACGTACGTGGAATGCAGTTGCCTGATGATGTAGGGCGCTACATTATGCACCGCGGGCCGCGAGAGCTGGGGGATTTGTGTCGTGCACTTGAGACGCTTGATCAAGCATCGCTATCCGCTAAGCGGAAACTGACTATTCCTTTCGTCAAATCTGCTCTTAATTGGTAAAGCGCAATTGCTAAAACACCCCTGCCAAGACAGGGGTGTTTTGATGAACAGCAAGTCAATAATCGTATCAGGTTAAGCGGTTTTGCTCATTTTGCTAGCAGTAGCTTGTGCTTGCTTAACACTATCTTCTGTCAGTTTTTGGCCTTTCTGCAAGAAGTCTTGCTGAAGAGCAACGACTTTATCGGCATCGCCTTTTACGCGCTCAGCGAGTTCTTTAGCCACTTTCTGCTGGCCTTCCATGTAGCTGCGCAGGCCGTTGGCATCTTTCACGCTCATCAGCTGACGCATTTGGGCGATGCCGGTATCTAGGTAAGATTTGTTGGCATCAAACTGTGCGTTAAGCATTTTTTCAGAGTAATCGATGCTTAGCGTCATGTACGCACGCACAGGTGCCATGAACATGTTGTCGAACTGCTGAGTAATTTCGTTGGTGTTAAATGTTTGCATGGTAAACACTCCTGTTCCATTGCCCACTAGTCGGCCCATTGATTGACGGTGCCGTTAGTATTGGTTGATCAGCAACGGTTTGGTTAAGCATCCACCGTAGCTGATATCTAGCTATCTTGCGTTGCAGCATAACAGGGGTTTTTGTGCGGCGCAACATTGCGGTGACGTGAATTCAAAGATCGTGTGAGTGTCGCTGTGTGAGTCGATGATGCGCATGGATTTACCTAACGCGCCGGTAGGACTAGGCTTAAGCGTATAGATAACCGTTATCACTAAAATAATCGTTGGGAAACGTGACGTTAGTGATGTGATCGGCGTTAGCTAAGTCATTTTTAAAAGGAGTGCCAGGATGGATACACGTATTGAACGGGATAGCATGGGTGAGCTTGATGTGCCTGCAAATGCGCTTTATGGCGCTCAAACCCAACGGGCTATCAACAACTTCCCTGTCTCGCATACACCCATGCCCACGGCATTTATTCACGCTGTTGCGCGGATAAAGCTCGCTGCTGCGCGAAGTAACTGTCAGTTGGGATTGTTAGATAAACCCCGCGCAGAGGCGATTGAGAAGGCGGCTCAGGCAGTGATGAGTGGCAAGCATGATGGGCATTTTCCGATTGATGTCTTCCAGACAGGCTCTGGTACATCGACCAATATGAACGTCAATGAAGTACTCGCGACGCTTGCCAGTCGTGAAGGGGTGGAAGTAACGCCAAATGATCACGTTAATATGGGGCAGTCGAGTAACGACGTTATCCCAACGGCCATCCACCTGTCGGCAGCGATAGCCGTTAATGAAATGCTGCGTCCCGCACTGGTGACGCTGCAGGCCACGATTGATCGTAGGGCGAGCGAGCTGGCCCATGTTGTTAAAACAGGTCGTACTCATCTGATGGATGCCATGCCGCTGCGTATGGATCAAGAACTAGGCGCGTGGTCGAGCCAAGTGGGACAGGCTATCGAGCGTTTTGATAGCACCATGACGAGGCTGTGTCGATTGGCGCAAGGCGGCACGGCGGTAGGCACCGGTATCAATGCGCCTGAGGGGTTTGCCGAGCTAATGGCTAGTGACTTAAGCCAGCAGACCGGCCTACCTTTTGTGCCTAATGATAGCTTTTTTGCAAGTTTGGCATCCCAGGATGCTGCCGTGGAGTTATCAGGGCAGTTGAAAGGGTTAGCCTGTGTGGTTATGAAGATCGCTAACGATTTGCGTTGGATGAATTCAGGGCCGTTGGCGGGGCTGGGCGAAATTGAGCTTGAGGCACTACAGCCTGGTAGCTCCATTATGCCGGGTAAGGTAAATCCTGTGATTCCCGAGTCGGCCGCCCAAGCGGCAGCGCAAGTTATCGGCCTGGATGCCGCGGTAACGGTGGCGGGTCAGAGTGGTAACTTCCAGCTCAACGTGATGCTGCCGCTAGTCGCTTCGAATCTTCTTACATCGATTACCTTGATGAGTAACACCGCTACCTTGCTGGGTGAGCGTGCTATCGCCACATTCAAAGTGCGTGACGATAATTTACAGGAGCCGCTTGCACGGAACCCTATCTTAGTCACGGCCCTTAATGGCGTGATTGGCTATAACGCCGCCGCCGCAGTGGCTAAAAAAGCCTATCAAGCTGGGCGACCAATCATCGACGTAGCAGAAGAAGAAACTGATCTAGATCGCTCAACGCTCGAACGTTTGCTAGACCCTGCGGTATTAACGCAAGGAGGTATACCTGAGTAGCCTCTGTTGAGATGTTAAGAGGGTGGGCGGTTAGGTTTCTTGCTTTTCCGTTTTGCCCTTTTGAATGGTGTCGTTCGCCTCTTGACGCTCTTCTGCACTGGCATCGGGCGTTTCGTGTTCATCTTGACGCGAAGGCCGATAGCAAAAAGTGGCCAATATAGGGAAGTGGTCAGATCCGAACGCCCCAAGTCGCTGCATGTTGACGAGGGTGAAGTGCTCGCTTACAAACGCGTGGTCGAGAGGCCAGCGCAATAGGGGGTAATTAGCGTGAAAGGTGCTGTACAAGCCGCGACCACGTCGTGGGTCCAGCATGCCTCCTATGCGACAAAAACGGCGTGTTGTACGTGACCAGGCAACATCATTCAGGTCGCCAGCAACAATAGTGGCCTTTGGGTGTCGATGTATTTCTTTGCCAATCCACAACAGTTCCGCGTCACGCCATAGCGATTTTTCGCTTTCACTGGGGGCTGGTGGTCTTGGGTGAACGGCAAATAAGCGAATGTGCTGGCCGCTTTTAAGCTCTACCTGGGTGTGAATCGAAGGTATGTCATCCTGAATAAGCCACTTAATCTCAGTATCTTTCAGGGCTAGGCGAGAATAGAGGTGCATACCATAAAGGTTGTCTAGGGGAATCTTAACGCTATGCGGCCACTGCTCATCTAATGCCGAGTCAAGTTGCTCTTGCCACCATTGGTCGGATTCCAGCGTGAGAATTATATCTGGCTGGTGGTGGTTAATGATCTCCAGTAACTCTTTTGACTGGCGGTTGGGTGTCAGTACATTGGCGATTAACAGTGTAACCATCTGGTCTTTAGGCGCATTATGGGCGGCTTTTACCTGCACAGGCCAGAGCTTTGTCCATGGCAAGATGTAGCGCAGCTGAAGCGCTAGCGTGACGAGTGAGACCAGTACTGCGGTAACCCGCCACGGCCCTGGGGCTAATATCCAAAGGCTTGTTAAACCACATACTGCCGCTAATACGGCGATTTGCAGTCGCGGAAATTCAAAACTGCGCACCCACCACCAGCGCATAGGTACGCGGGCAATCAGTGTGGCGAGTAGCAATGAGATAGCGATGCATCCTAGCAAAGGCTCAAGCAAGATTTGCCTCCTGGTTTAACCGTGAATAGTGGTTAATCTATGTTTAGCTTAGCGGTAACCACAGATAAGTGTCGATAAGACATTAAAATTGAGGGGAGTCGTTCATTTGCTTGATTGAGCAGTGCTAAAAACTACTTGCAATTCAGCTATGAAGACGTAGAATACGCATCCGTTGCACAGCAGGACCATAGCTCAGTTGGTTAGAGCGCCACGTTGACATCGTGGAGGTCGGCGGTTCAAATCCGCCTGGTCCTACCATATTTCGTGTTATGTGCAGCTAGTTACTTATAGGACCATAGCTCAGTTGGTTAGAGCGCCACGTTGACATCGTGGAGGTCGGCGGTTCAAATCCGCCTGGTCCTACCAAATACTTAAAAGCCCTATGCTTTAGCATGGGGCTTTTTTTATGGCTAATCGATAAGCTAGTCGATAAAAAAGCTAGTCGAGAAAGAGAGGGAGGTCAGTCTGGCGAATAAACGTCGCCACCAGTGCCTCAATACCCGCCTGATCTTCTTGACTAAAGCGTGCATGCTGGGGGCTGTCTAGGTCGAGCACTCCCCAGAGATAGCCGTCGATCACAATGGGAGCAACGAGCTCTGAGCGAGAGTCAGCATCGCAGGCGATGTGATCGGCAATAGCGTGAACGTCATCAACCCGTTGGGTAGCTTGTTGGCGGGCAGCAGCCCCGCAAACGCCTTTGCTGAAGGGGATTGGGTGGCAGGCAGGTTTGCCCTGAAATGGTCCAAGGCTGAGCTGATTGGGCTGGCGCTGTAAATAGAACCCCGCCCAGTTGATGTCGCTCAGGGCATGTTGAATAAAGGCGCAAGTTTGTGCGCTGTTGGTTAGCCAATCACGTGTGTCTAGCAGAGCTTCAAGCTGCCGATTAAGTAACGCATAATCAACACTATGCATACGAATTCCTTATAGGGTTAAACACATCAGGCCAGCCCTAAGGCTGGCCTGATGACATCGATAGAGAATACCGTACTGTTTATTCGATCCAGCCGGGTACGGCTGCGCCCTTAAACAGTTCTTCTGCTTTTTCGATGACCTCATCGCGCTGATAAGCGTCAACAAGTTGACGGACTTCTTCACGATCTTCGTCTCCGCCCCGTACCGCAATCAAGTTGACGTAAGGAGACTCAGGACCTTCCTTGATTATCGCGTCACTCAAGCTCAAGCCAGCCGGTTGGGCGAACGTATTGTTAATAAACGCCATGTCGACGTCAGGTAGTACGCGGGGGAGCTGTGCCGCTTCAATTTCGCGGAAGCGGAAGTTGCGTGGGTTTTCAGCGATGTCGATGGGGGTGGCTTCCAGGTTGCTTGGATCATTCAGGGTGATCAAGCCCTGGTTGTGCATCAGAATAAGTGCACGCCCTTCATTAGATGGGTCGTTGGGCAGCGCGATTTGAGCGCCATCAGGCAGCGCTTCGGTGCTGTCGTACTTTTCAGAATAAGCGCCGATCGGGTAAACGAAGGTGTAGCCCGCAATGGCAAGATCGTATCCACGGTCATTGACCATCGCCTGTAGGTATGGTTCGTGCTGATAGGCGTTCGCGTCTAAGCTGCCATCGGCGAGGGCAGCATTCGGCGTGACATAGTCGGTGAACTCAATAATCTCAACGTCTAGGTCATACTCTTCTTTGGCAATACGAGCCGCCACTTGCATAACTTCGGTTTCAGGACCTGCCACAGTGCCCATTTTGATGGTGCGTGTCTCTGCGTTGGCAACGTTAACCGTAAGTGCTAAGGCAGTCAGGCTGCCGATAAGTAGTTTTTGCATGGTGTCACTCCTGTGGCTCGGTAAAGGTTGGATGTGATTATGCGGCAATAAGAAATAAAATTCTAATGCGTTTTGGTTATATTCGGCTATGCCGATAAAAGGTGCAAACTATCGTTACTTGCGATCACTTTTGCGTACTAAATAGTCGCCTAGGCTTTGGAAGCCTTGAACCATCACCACCAGTATAACGACGGTAATTAACATAATGGTGGGGTTGAAGCGGTTATAGCCATAGCGAATCCCTAAGTCGCCCAAGCCACCGCCACCTACGGCGCCCGCCATGGCAGAGTAACTGACCAGTGTCACTAAGGTGATCGTCAGCCCCGTAATAATCCCGCCCCTTGCCTCAGGGATCAGTACCTTAGTAATGATCTGCCAAGGTGTTGCGCCCATTGATTGAGCAGATTCAATAAGCCCTGGCGATATCTCGTTAAGCGCCCCTTCGATTAGTCGGGCAACAAATGGAATAGCGGCAATAGTTAACGGCACTGAGGCGGCATTAATACCAATAGAGGTGCCGACCAGCATGCGAGTGAACGGGATGATCGCCACCATCAAAATGATGAACGGAATTGAGCGGCCAATATTGGTAACAATACCTAGCACTTGGTTGAGTGCAGGCATGGCTAATATCTGACGAGGACGAGTGACGTAGAGCATGACCCCAAGCGGCAAGCCGAGCAGGGTGGCAATCACGCCTGAAATAGCCACCATGTAGAGCGTGTCCAGCGTGGCTTGTAAAATAAGATCAAACATTGCGCTGGACATGACCAAGTACCTCTACCTGTAGTTGATGTGCTTCTAAATAAGTCATTGCTTCTTGAGTTTGCGCGGGGCTGCCGAGCAGCTCTGCAATCATCAGCCCTAAGGTGCGGTCTTGAATGGACTCGACCTTTGCCTGGAGGATGCTGACATCAACGCTGCACTCCCGCGCTAAGCGTGAAATAAGCGGCGTCGAAACAGCATCACCCGAAAACGTTAGCCGAACAACGGGATGAGTATGTTCGCTCGGTGTATCGCTTAAACGCTCGATCAGTTCTTTAGGTGGGCTTAGCTGCAAAAAGTCGTTCAGGAATTCCCTACCCAACTGTGTGATAGGCGCAGTAAAGAAATCACCGACCTCGGCGTCTTCCACTAGCTCACCGTCGGAAATGAGGCTTACTCGGTGGCAAATAGATTTCACAACTTCCATTTCGTGAGTGATCAACAAAATGGTGATGCCGAGCTGCTGATTAATTTCTCTCAACAGCTCAAGAATAGAGCTGGTGGTCTGGGGGTCTAGTGCGGAAGTGGCTTCATCGCACAGTAAGACGTTGGGTTTGCTGGCCAGTGCGCGGGCGATGGCAACGCGCTGCTTTTGACCACCAGACAGCTGGGCTGGGTATTGTTTGGCTTTATCAGCCAGGCCCACCAGCTCCAGCAGCGGCAATACGCGCTCTTTTATAGCACTGCGGCTTTCGCCCATTAACTCAAGGGGAAGTGCCACATTATCAAATACCGTACGCGTTGTTAGCAGATTGAAATGCTGGAAAATCATTCCAATACGGTGTCGGGCACGATTTAACTCGCCGCGACTAAGGCGGGTCATTTCCTGGCCATCGACTGATACGCTGCCAGTGCTTGGGCGTTCAAGTAGGTTGACACAGCGAATAAGGGTCGACTTACCTGCGCCCGAAAGGCCAATAACGCCGTGAATGGTGCCTTTGGGAATCGTTAAATTGACATCTTTTAGGGCATGAACGGCACTATTGCCAGTGCCATAGGTTTTACTAACGTTGCTAATTTCAATCATAGCGTCTGCCTTAACGGTAGGCCGAAGACGGAGTGCGAGGGAGCAAGCGTAGGGCGGGAAATAAAAAAAGGCCACCCTTGCGGGTGGCCATCAACGCTGGACACACCCTTTTAGCTGCACTTCACCAAGCCATTGGCTTAGTGGACGCCCGCAATCTGGGTACAAATCGGCGTCATTACATTTGCGGCGAAAGTCTAAAGAGAAGCGGGTGTCTTGTCAATGAGTGCCATTCTATTTCATGTTTTAATGCAATAATTTAGGTTTATTTTCTGAGTCAGTGGCTTTTTTTAGTGATTGGTTCTGACGATTGCTTGAGCAGCTCTTGTTGCCAGCAAAAAAGTCGTTGCAACGTTTGCTGCAGGGCAGCTGGCTGCACACGGGAAGAGTGTTTAGTAGTAAGCTTGCACAGAATTTTAGTACCTATTTTGACTTTAATATGTTGAGAACGAGGGCGTAGCAATATGTTTACTGGCATCGTGCAAGGCGTGGCTGAGGTTATCGCTGTGAAAGAGCTGGAAGAGTTTCGCACCCACGTAGTCGCATTGCCGGAAGCGTTACGCGAAGGGCTCACTATTGGTGCGTCGGTAGCTCATAATGGTGTTTGCCTGACGGTAACTGCGATAGAGGATGGGAATGTCAGTTTTGACCTGATGCGTGAAACGTTACGTTTGACAAATCTTGGTGCAATTGTACCTGGTCAGTGCGTCAATATAGAGCGTGCGGCGCGTTTTGGTGATGAAATTGGTGGCCACTCCATGTCTGGTCACATTATTTGTATGGCCAATGTGGTGGCAATAGAAGAGGCACCCAACAATCGTCGGTTGTGGTTTTCATTACCTGAGCGAGTCGCTAAGTTTGTATTTGAGAAGGGATACATTGGCGTTGATGGTATCAGCTTGACGGTAGGTGACGTACGACCCGCGGGTGATGGTGCTGGGGTTGAGTTTAGTGTCAACCTGATACCGGAGACGCTGGCGCGTACAGTTTTAAAAGATCGCTTGCTAGGCGACAAGGTCAATATCGAGATTGATCCGCAAACCCAGGTGATTGTTGAAACAGTCGAAAGGGTGTTAGCGAGTCGTCTCTAGCTGTGTTTTTTGTCTTACCGTTGACCAATCGGTTAGCTCATGGCCTGAAGTTTGCTATTCATAATAGTGGGGGAGAACTTCCCACCAACACTAGCGGCACACGAGGCGCTCGCAACGCGTAGAGCCTTTAGGTAGTATGTGCGGCTTTTCTCGCATCAAGGGACGCATTTAGCGTAAGCGCGAAGGATAAAAACGACATGAAACTTCTGGACAATTACTTCAAGCTCACCGAGCAGAAGACCAATGTAAAGACCGAGTTGATCGCGGGGTTCACCACGTTCCTTACGATGGCTTACATCATTTTCGTCAACCCGAGTATTCTCTCGGAAGCGGGGATGGATTATGGCGCGGTGTTTGTTGCTACCTGTGTCGCTGCTGCCATCGGCTGTTTTGTTATGGGGCTTTGGGCTAACTACCCGATCGCTCAAGCGCCAGGAATGGGACTGAATGCCTTTTTTACCTACGGTGTGGTACTGGGGATGGGTTATACCTGGGAGGCGGCGCTGGGGGCTGTCTTCTTCTCCGGCCTGACATTTTTTCTGCTCAGTATTTTTAAAATCCGCGAGTGGATCATTAACTCTATTCCACTCTCATTGCGTTTGGGGATTGCCGCGGGTATTGGCTTGTTCCTGGCGATGATTGCACTTAAAAATGCCGGTATTGTGGTCGCTAATCCAGCCACCTACGTGTCACTTGGTGATCTGTCTCAGCCGCCCGCACTTTATGCCTTGTTGGGCTTTTTCGTTATTACGGCGCTTTCCTATCTGCGTGTAACCGGTGCGGTAATGATCGGTATTTTGGGCATCACTATCCTAGCGACGCTGTTCGGCCATAATCAGTATGGCGGTATTATGTCGATGCCGCCTTCGATTGCGCCTACCTTTATGGCAATGGATCTAATGGGCGCACTGGATGTGGCGATGCTAAGCGTCATTTTTGCCTTCTTGTTTGTGGACCTGTTCGATACGTCAGGCACATTGGTAGGGGTGGCCCACCGCGGCAAACTGCTGGATGAAAATGGCAAGCTGCCGCGCATTGGTCGCGCTATGATGGCAGACAGCACCGCGTCTATGGCGGGTGCTGCATTGGGTACTTCGACAACGACTAGCTATATTGAATCAACCGCAGGTATCGCTTCTGGTGGTCGTACGGGGTTAACGGCGGTTGTGGTCGGTGTGCTGTTTTTAATTAGCCTTTTCTTTGCGCCGTTAGCCGGTTCCATTCCGGCCTATGCGACAGCAGGGGCGCTGCTTTATGTGGCCGTCCTGATGGCGGGAAGCTTAGCCCACGCAAATTGGGAAGACCCAACCGACGCGGCACCTGTCCTGATCGCCGCCCTGGCTATGCCACTGACATTCTCAATTGCTGAGGGAATTGCGCTTGGTTTTATTAGCTATGCAGCGATCAAAGCGCTTTCAGGGCGGTTCAGTGATTTGAACCCCGCCGTCATAGCGCTAGCGCTACTGTTTGCGGCAAAATTTCTTTTCCTGGGTTAATTACCCGCTTTATCTTTAATCAATGAGAGACGCGATGAGCATCTACGGCGACTACATTAAGTCCGTTATTCGCACGGTTCCTGACTGGCCAGAGCAGGGCGTGAATTTTCGTGATATCACTCCGCTCCTGCAAAATAGTGCTGCCTTTCGTAAGCTGATTGATAGCTTTGTGCATCGCTACCAGGAAATGAACTTAGATGCCATCGCGGCTATTGATGCCCGTGGTTTCATTATCGGTGCGCCTTTGGCCTACGAATTAGGCTGCAGCTTTGTGCCCGTTCGTAAAAAGGGCAAACTGCCGTTTAAGACGGTTAGTGAGACTTACACGCTGGAGTACGGCCATTCTGAGGTTGAGCTTCATTCTGATGCTTTTCAGGAGGATGACCGTATCCTGTTGATGGATGATTTGATTGCCACTGGCGGTACTATGCTGGCAGCAGCGAATCTAATTCAACGCTCCGGTGGGCACGTGGTAGAAACCGCAGCTATTATTGAGCTGCCTGAACTGGGTGGTTCTCAGAAAATTCGCGATGCTGGCTATAGCGTATTCGCGGTATGTTCATTCACCGAAGACGAGTAACGCCTCTTATGAGCAGCGAACGCTATCATCAACACTTCACCATTTCCTGGGATCAACTGCACCGCGATGTGCGTCAACTTTGCCATCAGCTAGTTGAACGAGATTTCAAAGGTATCGTCGCGATTACCCGTGGCGGATTAATACCTGCGGCGCTTATCGCCCGTGAACTCAATATTCGCTTGATCGATACCGTTTGTATTAAAAGCTATGATCATATGGATCAAGGCGGTTTAGACATTATGAAGGGCGTTGACCATGATGGTGATGGTTGGCTGTTGGTTGATGATCTGGTAGATACCGGGAAAACCGCTCGGGCCGTTCGTGAAATGCTGCCGAAAGCGCATTTCGTGACCATGTATGCTAAACCAGAAGGACGCCCTCTGGTTGACCAATACCTTACCGAAGTGGCTCAGCAGTGCTGGATCCAGTTTCCTTGGGATATGGGCATTGCGTATGTTGAGCCGCTGGCGGATCAACTGAAGAAGTAATATGGCTAACCCGCTACCCGACGATTGGAATCAATGGCTTGGGCAAGAATTTCAGGCTGACTATATGTCAGCCCTGAAAGCATTTTTGGCCCAAGAAAAATCAGCCAAAAAAGTTATCTACCCGCACTCATCGCACTGGTTTCGTGCTTTTGAGCTGACACCTCTAGCCGCTGTGAAAGTGGTTATTCTAGGGCAAGACCCTTATCACGGCCCCAATCAAGCGCATGGATTATGCTTTTCGGTGCAGCCGGGTATTCAAGTGCCGCCCTCTTTGGTCAATATTTATAAAGAACTAGCTGCTGATGTGGGGTTTACGCCCGTGCGACACGGCTTTTTGGAGTCTTGGGCAACCCAAGGGGTGCTGCTGCTCAACACGGCATTAACGGTTGAGCAAGGTAATGCTGCTTCTCATCGTGGTAAGGGGTGGGAGCACTTCACCGACTGCGCGATTGAAACCGTCAGTCGGCATGCTGAACCGTGTGTTTTCTTATTGTGGGGAAGCCATGCGCGTCAGAAAAAAGTCCTGATTGATCAGTCGCGCCACTTGGTGTTGGAATCCCCGCATCCTTCGCCACTTTCAGCGCATCGAGGCTTCTTTGGCAATCACCACTTTTCCCGTGCCAATCAGTTTCTAATAGCGCATGGGCGCTCGCCGATTGAGTGGCAATTGCCGGAAACCCCTTAACCTGCTGGTCAGTTGCGGGTAGAATGGCGCGCAATTTTGTAAGCTTGTCGATGCGACTTAGGTCGCCATCCTGAATCCCATGCAGCGAGGAAGTCCCATGAGTGTCTACGCCATTAATCATCCGCTTGTTCAACATAAGCTGGGACTGCTGCGCGAAGCTGATTTAAGCACCAAGAGCTTCCGAGAGCTAGCTGGTGAAGTGGCTAAGCTGCTGACCTATGAAGCGACAAAGGGGCTAGAACTCGAGGATCATGAGATTCAAGGCTGGAACAATGAGCCTATCGCGACACGTCGTTTAAAAGGCAAAAAAGTAACGGTTGTGCCAATTCTGCGCGCCGGCTTAGGTATGTTGGAGGGCGTGACTGACCTGATTCCTAGCGCACGCGTTAGTGTAGTGGGTCTTTATCGGGACGAAGAGACTCTTCAACCGGTGCCTTATTTCGCCAAGTTTGCCAATGATATTGAAGAGCGCATGGCGCTTGTCATTGACCCAATGCTGGCAACTGGTGGCTCAATGGTGGCGACGTTAGATATGCTGCGTGAGCGTGGTTGTGAGCATATGAAAGTTATCGTGCTAGTAGCTGCCCCTGAGGGCATTAAGCGTGTTCAGGACGCCTACCCCGATGTTGAGATTTACACAGCCTCCGTTGATGACCGGCTAGATGAGCACGGTTACATCGTGCCTGGTTTGGGAGATGCAGGCGATAAGATCTTCGGGACGCGCTAATCACTCCGGCTAACAATGCCCCTTACGCTTCGCGTTGGGGGCATTTTTTTGGCTAACCACCGACAACGAAAATATTGGGAACGTTAGATGAGATATTCAGCAAGTCATAAATCTTGGCCCAAGATGCTGCTGACAGGTGCGCAAATGCTATTCGTGGCCTTTGGCGCGTTGGTATTGGTTCCGCTGTTAACCGGTTTAGATCCCAGTGTTGCACTATTTACTGCGGGTGCAGGCACACTGGTGTTCCACGGAATTACCAAGCAGACGGTGCCGGTTTTCCTGGCGTCATCATTTGCGTTCATTGCTCCAATTCAAGGCTCGATCGCAAGCTTTGGCGTATCAGCCACGCTAGGCGGCTTAATGGCAGCGGGAGTGGTGTACGTTGCTATTTCTCAAGTAGTGCGTGTTAAAGGCACGGCTTGGCTGCACAGGCTGTTACCGCCAGTGGTGGTCGGGCCAGTTATTATGGTGATTGGCTTAGCTTTGGCGCCAGTCGCTGTCAGTATGGCAACAGGAGAGACAAGCGATAACATTGGTTATGGTCAAGCGATTTTCCTTTCCATGGCCAGTTTGCTGGTAACGCTTATATTGGCTGTCTTCGGGCGTGGAATTCTTCGCCTAGTGCCGATAATGGGGGGAATAGCAGTGGGGTATGGTTTGGCGCTTGTTATGGGCGTTGTTGACTTCACTGCGGTAAGTGATGCTGCTTGGTTATCATTGCCCAACTTTACTGCGCCGAGTTTCCATTGGGCGGCTATTTTGTTCATGATTCCGGTGGCAATTGCACCTGCGGTGGAGCATATCGGCGACATGGTGGCGATAGGCTCAGTGACACGCAAAAACTATTTAGAGAAGCCTGGCCTGCACCGCACTTTGTTAGGCGATGGGCTGGCGACAATGGCGGCTGCGCTGTTTGGTGGTCCTCCTAATACAACCTACTCAGAAGTAACGGGGGCCGTGACGCTGACAAGGGCATTCAACCCCATGTACATGATCATCGCCGCAGTGATTGCGATTGTACTGGCCTTTGTGGGCAAGTTGGGTGCTCTACTGCAAACTATTCCGGGCCCTGTGATGGGCGGTATTATGACCTTGCTGTTTGGTTCGATCGCGGTGGTTGGTATGAATACCTTGGTGCGTGCAGGCCAGTCATTAACCGCGGCGCGTAATCTGGTGGTGGTTTCATTAATTTTAGTATTTGGGATAGGTGGTATGCAGTTTGGCGGTGGTCAGTTCACTCTTCAGGGAGTGAGCTTAGCAGCATTAGTTGGCATTGCGCTAAACTGGCTGTTACCCGCTGAAAAAGAGGGTGAATAGCCACTCAATCATACCCACCGGTTGGTTATTGGGAGTTGTTAATGGTAGAGGCAATTGATAGTCCATTTCCTGTGCTAGGCATTGCCGCTTGGAGTGGTACTGGTAAGACGACGTTGTTAGCGCAACTTTTGCCTCGCCTGCATGAAAAGGGGCTTAGGGTGGGGGTGATAAAGCATGCTCACCACAGCTTTGATGTCGATCAGCCAGGAAAAGATAGCTACAAACTGCGTCAGGCTGGCGCAGCGCCTATGTTGATTGCATCCCGAGAGCGTTTTGCCATGATGCAAGAGACACCTGACCAAGCAGAGCCGGATCTTAGCTGCCTCTTGTCAATGATGGCTACCCAGGCGCCAGATTTAGTTATCGTGGAAGGCTTCAAGGCGTGGCCAATTCCTAAGCTAGTGCTGTACCGTGCAGGAATTGGCGATGTTTCCATTGTCAGTGGTGACTGGGTGCAGGCGGTAGCGTCAAGTGGCTCGCTGCCCCCGTCGATTCGCCCAGCAGCTAAGTGGCTGGATCTCAATAATATTGAAGCGATCACTGAGTGGGTAGTTGAGTGGATGCATGCTCAGCCCAATGCGGTGGCTAACTAAATTAGCAGCTTCCAGAACAGTATCTTTATAACACCGTGGCTTGATTAAAAAGGTAACGATATGCAGCTAACTCACCTCAATACACACGGCGAAGCCAATATGGTCGATGTCGGAGATAAGCGAGAGACCCGCCGCGAGGCGGTAGCGTCTGGGCGTATCGTTATGCAGCCTAAAACGTTGCAACTGTTGAGTGATGGCGAATTGCCCAAAGGCGATGTGCTGGCGACCGCGCGCATTGCGGGTATTCAGGCAGCAAAGCGCACCCATGAGCTGATCCCGTTGTGCCATTCATTAGCGCTTTCAAAAGTCGCTGTAGATTTCGATGTTGACCACGCTAATGGTTGTGTTCATGTCTCTGCGCTTTGTCGCTTGAATGGGCGGACCGGGGTGGAAATGGAAGCTTTGACAGCCGTGTCGGTAGCCTGTCTGACGCTTTACGATATGTGTAAAGCGGTGGATAAAGAGATGCGCATTGACGCCATTCAATTGGAAAGCAAGCGGGGTGGTGTGCGTGGTGATTATCAGCGGGGTGTGCCAGAACCGATTGTGACTGGCGGTGGCGTTGCGGGCGAGGTGCGCTTAGGCGAGCGATGTGCATCCCCTTGCGTGCGGGTTAAGTTTCTTGCTGAGCTGCGTGAGCGGGTGGAAGAGAGTGACCTCGCCATTGGGCTTGATCAACTGCCTAGTCGAGATGTCGCGGGGTTGAAAGCGGCGTTAAGCGAGATGGATACACGCTTTAATGTGTTGTCAGAGCAGCGCACGCTGTGTGCTATCAATCAGGTGATGGCCAACGACAGTGCGCGCCTTACCGATGAGGATGAAGTAGCCTTCTTTCCTCCAGTGACGGGTGGGTAATCAGATGACGGATATTACAGAGACTGAGTTAGATATTGTCGTCAGGGTTCAAGAAGCAGCGTTTAAAATGGATGATGGCTATGAAAGCGCGCTGCGCGAGCGTACCGATATCGGCGCCATTGTTACCTTCACGGGATTTGTGCGTGACTTTAATGAATCCCCTGATGTTATTGGGCTGACTCTAGAGCACTACCCAGGGATGACCGAGCGCACACTAAGGCAGATTGGCGAGCAGGCATATCAACGCTGGGCGTTGCAGGCCGTACGGATTATTCACCGCATTGGTGATTTGACGCCGGGAGACCCTATCGTGCGTGTGCTGGTGGCCAGTGCTCATCGTCGTGATGCTTTCCAGGCCTGTGATTTTATTATGGATTTTTTAAAAACTCAGGCGCCATTTTGGAAAAAAGAGCACTCCCGTCAGGGGGCTTACTGGGTGAAAGAGCGGTCTACTGATCAGCAAGCTGCAGAGCGCTGGTAGACGCTATTGCCAATCGCTTATCAATCGCTGTTCATGGTTTCTGAATAGGGCATTTCGGTTGCCATTATTTGCAAATGTACGTCGGGCATGTGCTGAAGGTGATTGGCGAGCCAATGAATTAGCCTCGGTTGCAGTGCTTGGCGCAAATCGGCCAATGTCTCTGCTGCTATTTCTTGCAACTGATCATCTAGCCATTCGCTAAAACTATCCTCATCGAGAGGGCTAGTAGCACTGGCATCCAGCATCAAGCGACCAATGCGGCACCAGCCAGTGTCGGTAGCCGTCACTGGCAGCGCTAAGAACAGACTGCCGCGCCGCGATGAGTGGGTGCCGGTATCAAGCCCTGGGTGGGGAATGACGCTATTCTGATTAACGATGCAGGGCGGCTGGGGATAACGTGCTTCACAGCGTAACCCTAGATTGTCAAACATCAGCATATCGCCATTTACCGGTGCGAGCGGGGCGAGAATGCCTAGGCTGGTGGCGATTTCCTGATGGGCTGCCTGATGACGCGCTTCTCCATGCACCGGCAGCAGTGTTTTCGGTCGCACCCATTGATACAACTTTCGCAGCTCATCTTCGGCAGGATGCCCGGTAGCGTGTAATTCTGGGTGGTTCATTTCATCGAAAATTGACACCCCAAGCTGCGCTAGGCGTTTTTTCAGTTGTTCAATTGGGCGCTCGTTGCCTGGTATGGCTTTAGCAGAAAATATGATGCTATCGCCTGGCTCAAGATCCACAAACGGGTGCCTCCGCTGTGCTAAGCGTTGCAGCGCTGCACGTGGTTCACCTTGGCTGCCCGTCGCAATAATCACCACCTCTTCTGGTGGCAGGTAGCCTAAATCATGGGGCGGTACTAACGGCGGAAAGTCGTCTAGATACCCTAGTCCCTTGGCGACACTCACCATGCGCTCCATTGAGCGGCCCATCAGGCTGACGCGTCGGCCGCACTGTTGGGCAGCAACCCCAATCGCTAATACGCGGGCAAGGTTACTGGCGAAACAAGAGACCACCACGCGTCCTGTGCACTGTTTTAAGGTGTGAGCGAGTGCTTTAGCAACATCTCCTTCACTGCCCGAATGACCAGGCATCGGGGCGTTAGTGGAGTCGCCAACGACGAGATCGATAGGCGCGAGCGCACGAAATTGAGCAGCGTTAATGGGCGAGCCAATTAACGGGTTGGGGTCGAGTTTCCAGTCTCCGGTGTGCAGCACGCGATAGTCGCCAGCCTGCATTAGGATTGAGCAACTTTCAGGAATTGAGTGGGTAACTTGAAGGTAGCGCAGCGTGAAGGGGCCGAACTCCATTGCATCACCTGGCTCTACGACATGTATAGCGGCACTACTCAGTTGATGTTCAGCAAACTTATGGCGCAGCAACCCCGCCGCTAACGGCGTTGCAAAAATAGGGCAATTCCACCTGGGCCAGAGCCACGCCACGGCACCAATATGATCTTCATGGCCATGGGTAATGTAGAGTGCCTTTGGGGTAATATTGAGTGCTGCTAAGGTGTCCGTATTAGGCACTTGCAGTGGGGAATTAGGTAGATCTTGGCGAATCATCATGCCGCAGTCGACGGCGATCCACTCATCATCGTATCCATACAGCGTAAGGTTCATGCCAATTTCACCACACCCACCTAGCGGCAGTAGGCGCAGCGGAGGGCGACGGCGGGGGCGAAGTTGAACGCGTGGTGGGTGCATCAGTAATGAAAAGCCTAAAAAGTAAGACCTTAACTATACGGGAAGGCGGGGGCGGGTAACAATCATCGTGGCATTTGGCTGCGGTGCTTCCTTGATAAGCATAAGGTACACTGTTGCGCCTATTATACCGCTTCCCTACCGCTGGTAGGTGCTTGTCGAACGTGCCATTAAAATAGTCAAGAGTGTTTTTTTATGTCTCATTATTACCGTTTGGTGGTGTCTTGCCCTGATCAAGTGGGCATTGTGGCGCGCGTCTCAAGCTTTATTGCTCAACAAGGTGGTTCTATCACCGAAGCAAGTCAGCATTCTGATCTTGAGACCGGTCGATTTTTCATGCGTTACGAAATTTTGGCAGATTCGTTGGGTATGTCGGCCGAAGCGTTACGTAGTGCGTTTGAACCGGTGGCTCAAGCCTTCAATATGCAGTGGTCGCTGGTGGATACTCAAAAGCGTAGGCGCGTGGTGTTGATGGTGTCACGAGAGTCCCACTGTTTGGTTGATCTGCTCTATCGTTGGCAGGCTGGGGAGCTTGATTGCGATATTGTTGGAGTTATTTCAAACCATCAGGATATGCGATCACTCACGGAGTGGTATGGCATTCCTTACCATCATGTGCCCGTAGATCCTGATAACAAGCAGGTTGCTTTCGAGCAGGTGCAGGCTCAGATTGATAGCGCGCGGGCCGACTGCGTTGTGCTAGCACGTTACATGCAGATTTTGCCACCTTCGCTCTGCTCGCGTTATGCGGGACGAGTCATTAATATCCACCATAGTTTCTTACCCTCTTTTGCCGGTGCAAAGCCTTATCACCAGGCTTATCAGCGTGGTGTTAAGCTAATCGGTGCTACCTGTCACTATGTCACCGAAGAGCTCGATGCCGGGCCGATTATTGAACAAGACATTCATCGGGTAAGTCATTGTCACACGCCAACGGATCTGGTGCGTTTTGGGCGTGATGTCGAAAAAGCAGTCTTGGCGCGTGGATTACGTTGGCATCTAGAAGACCGCGTATTGATCCATGGCAATAAGACCGTGGTGTTCAGCTAAGCATGTTGTTTAGATAGGTAGAGTTTTCGTCAATTCAAGCTTATAGCTGGCCTCTCGCTAGCTGACAGGTAGATAGGGGCATCCATGTCTTTCGCGCAAAGTGTTTTAGCTCCCTGGGCATTGTTGCTGACGTGGTTGGTATCGTTGAGCGTGCTTGCGTGGATGATATGGCTGCGCCCTTGGCGAGTACTGATAGGCGATGTGTCCCTTCAGCATCGGTGGTTAGCAGCGACGCTCGCTGTGGTGTTGATGTGGCAACTGCGTGCCCAGGCAGTTGATTGGTTAACCCTGCACTTAGTCTTCACCGTCTTAATGACGCTGGTATTCAAAATGCCTCTCGCATTAATCAGCAATGTGCTGATTAATGTTGCAATGTCGGCCAGTGGCCGCAACGAATGGGTATTACTCGGCGCGAATGTATTGGTAACCGGCATTGTTCCTGCGGTCATTACCGGGCTGGTATGGCGATGGGTAGACCGGCGTCTGCCGGATAACTTGATGATCTTTTTATTCGTATGCGGCTTTTTTGGCGCAGCGCTGGCAACGCTGGCCGGAGGGTTGTCAGCGGTTTTGCTAATCATCGTGGCGGGTACCGACTCTGAAGCTGTGTACTTAGCCCAAGAGTATGCGCGCTTCTTACCCCTGTTAATGCCCTCCGAGGCTTTTATCACCGGGATGTTGCTCAGCATTTTGCTGGTGTATCACCCGAGTTGGGTAGCTACGTTTAATGATCGTCGCTATATAGATTCTCAGTAAGCGTGTAAGGCCGGTAAGGCATCTAACGATTGCCTTACCGGCATTTGCACTGGCTCGCTTATCCCAGTGCTTGGCCGTTCCCGCCACGTATGACGCCAACTCCTACCCCTTCGATATCAAGCTGCTGAGTGCGTAGGTCAATTTCTATGGGCGCAAAGTCGTTGTTTTCGGCAATCAGTGTCACCGTATGGCCCTGCCGTTTGAAGCGCTTTACGGTTACTTCGTCTTCTAACCTTGCTACTACAATTTGCCCATCACGAACCCGGTCGGTGCGATGTACGGCAAGAAGGTCACCTTCCAATATGCCTACATCCTTCATTGACAAGCCTCGCACCCGAAGTAGGTAATCTGCTTTGGGGGTAAAGTATTCAGCGGGGAGTGGGCAATAACGATCAATGTGTTCCGCTGCAAGAATCGGGCTTCCTGCAGCCACTTCTCCAATGACTGGTAGGCCATTGGGTAGTGGTTCTACGCTGGCGGCAGAGGCGGTTGCCGAGACATCACTGACATCAAGCGGTTCCTGATTCGGCAGCCGAATTCCCCGTGAGGTGTTGCGAATAATACGAATAGCACCTTTGCGTTCAAGTGCTCGTAAATGCTCTTCGGCAGCGTTCGGGGAGCGAAAACCTAGCGCTTTGGCAATTTCTGCGCGGGTCGGGGGATAGCCAAATTCTGCCATCGTTTTAACTATAAAATCAAAAACATGCTGTTGACGGGCAGTCAGTGGACGCGACATAACAAACTCCAAAAAATTGAACAAGACAGTGGCAACATGTCGGCTTAAGCAGTATGTGGTTAAGTATACAGTATGTTGCTCTGTCCAGTACATGTTAGAGCGTTTTGCAATGGCTGCCGTTATGCAATTGGTGCTTAGAATAAGGATAGGAGTGGTGAGTCTGAGAGGCTATGACAGCGGCAAACCCGATAGCGTCTGATCGCTGGTGTTTGAATAGCTGCCTAGGCTGCATTTTAGCATCGGGGAAAAAAGCTAAAGATAAGTGATTGAGCCAAATAGCGTTATGGCATAGTATTTAACGATGTTTTAAACACTCGTTTTCTGGAGGGCGCTATGGCGCAATCTGATACGGTAACACGTATCCTCGATACCGCTGAGGTGCTGTTTGCCGAGCGTGGTTTTGCCGAAACATCGCTACGCAATATCACCAGTAAAGCGCGGGTTAATTTGGCTGCTGTCAATTACCACTTTGGCTCTAAAAAGGCGCTTATCCAAGCTGTGTTTGCACGCTATTTAGATCCCTTCTCGCAACGCTTTCACACGGCGCTTGATGAACTAGAAGCGCAGTACAACGGTGATGTGATCCCGCTTGAAGTGCTGTTGGAAACAATGGCAAGCACAGTGCTGGCAGTGCCTGCTGAGCGCAATAGTTTGAAGGTGTTTATGCGTCTGCTAGGCTTGGCGTATAGTCAGGCGCAAGGGCATTTGCGCCGTTATATCCAACAGCAGTACGGCGATGTGTTTACCCGCTTTACTGAGTTGGTGCGTCAAGCCACCCCCGATTTACCTGATGCTGAGCGTTTTTGGCGACTGCATTTCATGCTGGGCACCGTAATTTTTACGCTGTCGGGTTTAGATGCGCTGCGAGACATTGCCGCGAAAGACTATAATGAGCAAGTCACCGTCAGGGATTTGGTAAGACGTTTACGCCCTGTGGTGGTTGCCGCCATGAATGCGCCGCTACCGCCTGCTGCTGATGAAGGACATTATGCGAACGCCCACGCTAGTTGAACTACCCCCGCAAAATGGCGGATGGATAGAAATCAATATCCAACGGCAGCAGTTATGCTGGTGGCAGGGGCGCACGCTGGAGTACCAATGTGCTGTGTCCACCGGCGAGAACGGCGTAGGACAGCAGGAAGGCAGCGGTCAAACCCCTCTTGGATGGCATTATATCCGTGCATCGATAGGAGGTGGTTTAGCTGAGAACGCTGTTTTTCGGGGGCGGCGGTGGACTGGAGAGGTGTTTACATCGGCGCTGGCGGCTGAATTCCCGGGTCGTGATTGGATATTAACGCGCATTCTATGGCTCTGTGGTTTAGAGAGAGGGCTGAATCGAGGCGGGGATGTCGACACTCAGCGCCGCTTTATCTATCTTCATGGTACTCCGCCTGATCAACCGATGGGCGTAGCTGCTTCACATGGGTGCATTCGGCTGCGCAATGATGATCTGATGTATCTATTTGAGCATGCGCCGCCGGGCACACCCGTTTGGCTTCATAATGACTAAGCTTAAGCAGCTTATTATTGATTTTTTGACACGAGAGATTGATCAACTAAAATTGACGGCCCTTTTGTTGGATCCATCACAATGACTCAATCTTTAGGCCCGGTCATGCTTGACCTAGAAGGGCCGCGATTAACCAAAGCTGAAAAACATCTTTTGATGGACCCTGCTGTGGGCGGTGTCATTTTATTCGCTAGAAATGTCGAGAATGCTTACCAGGTTAGAAAGCTTTGCAGTGATATTCGTCGTGTTCGCGGCGAGCTGTTACTTGGTATTGATCAAGAAGGCGGTCGCGTTCAGCGCATTAAAGAAGGCGTTACTCGCATGCCAGCCATGGCACGCATTGGTGATCAATTTGCTAAGGATTCGGCATCCGGTCTTGCATTAGCAAAAGATGCGGGTTGGTTGCTCGGGATGGAAATGGCTGCTTGCGGTCTGGATATCAGCTTTGCGCCTGTTTTAGATGTCGAAAGTGGTATCTCTAGCGTGATCGGTGATCGTAGCTTCAGCACCGACCCTGCACACGTCGCTGCGCTGGGCCAGTGTTTTATCAACGGTTTGCATGAAGCGGGCATGGCGGCGGTTGGTAAGCATTTTCCTGGCCATGGTGGCGTTGCCGCTGATTCCCATGTGGCGTTGCCTGTGGATGACCGTCCGCTGGCGCTTATTAAACAGCGTGATCTTGTTCCGTTTAGCCAGCTTGCTACTCAGCTTGATGGTGTTATGCCTGCCCATGTTATTTATAGTGCGTTTGACTCACGTCCTGCAGGCTTCTCGCCAAGTTGGTTGGGAATGTTAAGAGAGTCACTGGGGTTTAAAGGTTGTATCTTTTCAGATGATTTAAGCATGGCGGGCGCTCACGAGGCGGGTGACCCGAAGGCGCGCGCCAGCGCTGCCCTTGCCGCAGGGTGCGACATGCTATTGGTCTGTAATGACCGCTCTGCAGCGTTAGACGTTGTTGAAGCATGCCAGGGGTTACACAGTAAACGACCAATCAAGCTACGCTATGGGCGAGCCCGTCCCGATGTGGATGCGCTAACGGCGCTTGGCCGCTGGCGTCGTACCCATGCCAAATTAGAAGCGTTGGCGAATTAACCCCCTCTTTTGTTAAGTTATTTTCAATTTTAAATCACTGGCCAGTTAACCCCTTTCCTGGAGTAACCCGATGTCCAAACTGGATAAAGAAGCGCTTGAGTCGCTCGACTCAATGCGTGAGCTGATGGATAACGCTGACTGCTTAATTTCTCAACAACAAGTTGAGCGTGCACTGGACCGAATGGCCGAGGCAATTAGTAAAGATCTAGGGGATAAGTTACCGGTTTTTTACTGTGTTATGAATGGCGGCTTGATTACTACAGGGCACCTGCTAACTCGATTAGGTTTCCCTCTTGAAGTTGATTATTTGCACGCTACCCGCTATCGCAATGAGTTGCGTGGTGGCGAGCTTTTTTGGCGTGTTTCTCCAGAAATTCCCATGGCAGGTCGCCACGTCGTCATTGTTGATGACATTCTTGATGAGGGCTCTACGTTAGCCGCTATTCTCGCCTACTGTAAGGAAGCCCAGGCGGCGAGCGTTACAACGGCAGTGTTAGTGGATAAACAGCATGACCGCAAAGCTGTTCCTGGCTTAAAAGCCGATTACTGTAGCCTAGAGGTTGCAGATCGCTACGTGTTCGGCTTTGGTATGGATTACAAAGGCTACTGGCGTAATGCCCCTGGAATATTTGCTCCCAAGGGCATGTGATGTTCTGGCCTAGCGGGGCGAAAAGCGCCTGGCTAGGCCTGTCTCTGCAATCATGCGGGTTGAAATCTCTTCTACTGAAAAGCGTGTCGTATCGATAAACGGGATGTGCATCGAGCGATATAGCGACTCAGCCTGTCCAACTTCTTGCAAGCACTGATCCATTGAGCTGTAGCGGCTGTTTGGGCGGCGCTCGTTGCGTATTGCTGCTAATCGGCGGGCATCAATTGTTAGGCCAAATAGCTTGTGTCTATGGGGAGCTAGTGCCTTGGGCAGTTTTAAACTGCCATCTTCGTCCAAATCATCTTCAGTCAATGGGTAGTTAGCTGCTCGAATACCAAATTGCAGCGCTAGATAAAGTGAGGTGGGTGTTTTTCCGCAACGTGAAACGCCAACCAGAATAATGTCGGCTTTATCGTATTGATGTGTGCGCGCGCCATCATCATTGTCGAGCGCAAAATGAACGGAGTGGATGCGATCCATGTAAACATCATCGCTACCAATCGAATGTGTTCTACCGACGCTGTAAGAGGAGTGAGTTTCTAACTCTTGCTCTAAGGGTTCTAAAAAGGTCGAGAAGATATCTACCTTGAAGCCTGAAGCCTGTCGAATGACGTTACGGATATCCTGATCGACAATGGTATCAATGATAATCGGTCTGTGGCCGTCCCGCACGGCGGTAGAGTCGATTATTTCTGCCAAAGCTTGTGCTTTGTCCAGGGTATCAATGTAGGGTTTTGTCAGCATATTAATTTCGACATCACTAAATTGAGCTAACAGGCTGCGCCCAAGGCTTTCTGCTGTAATGCCGGTACCATCAGAAATAAAAAAGGCTGTTCGCTTCATCGCTAAATCCATCAATAAATAAAGTTGCTATTGTGGGGCGAGGTGTGGGTTAGCACAATCGTCGCCAAGCCATTCACTGTACAATTCGTTTCAAAGCTTAGTTAATTAAAACTACCCCGTTAAGACTACAGAAAAAGTCCTTTATTGCGCTTTGTTGTAAAAATCCTCCACTCCGTTCGCTATTAGACCAATGGCGAATGCGACGGGGCGATGCTAGTGTGACATGGTCAATTAGAGTCGACCTTTCAGGTCGCAAAGCAGTCTAAAAGCGAGGGGGTTGCGTGGAAGAGTACATTCTATGGTTCGATCAGCTGGGTATGGCAGACGTCGAACGCGTGGGTGGTAAAAACGCTTCGCTTGGCGAAATGATCTCGAATTTGTCAGGTGTCGGTGTGACAGTGCCCGGTGGATTTGCCACGACGGCTCATGCCTATCGTGAGTTTCTCTCTCACGAAGGCTTGAACGATCGCATCAACGCCACTCTTGCTCGCCTTGATGTCGATGACGTGAAGGCGCTGGCAGAGGCAGGCAAGGCTATCCGCCAGTGGATTATTGATACGCCGCTTCCCCCCGCATTTGAGCATGCTTTACGCGCTGCCTATGAGCAGCTTCAGGCTAAGCATCCCAGCTTGAAAGTTGCCGTACGTAGCTCGGCAACGGCAGAAGACCTGCCTGATGCGTCTTTTGCTGGCCAGCAGGAAACGTTCCTTAATATTGAAGGCTTTGACAATATTAAGCAGGCGGTACACGAAGTATTTGCATCGCTGTTTAATGATCGGGCGATCTCTTACCGCGTACACCGTGGCTACGCCCATGAAAATGTCGCGCTGTCTGCCGGTGTGCAGAAAATGGTTCGTTCTGAGACCGGCGCTTCCGGGGTTATGTTTACGCTGGATACTGAGTCTGGTTACCGCGACGCTGTGTTCGTCACTGCTTCTTGGGGGCTTGGCGAAACCGTCGTCCAGGGAGCGGTCAATCCCGATGAGTTTTATGTCCACAAGCCCACGCTTGAAGCTGGCCGTCCCGCGGTGCTACGCCGGACGCTAGGCTCTAAACTGATCAAAATGATTTATGGGCAAGATGCCAGCGCGGGTAAATCAGTTGAAACGGTTGATGTGCCTCTCAAAGATCGTGGTCGCTTCTGCATTAACGATGAACAGATCATGGATCTTGCCCGGCAAGCCATGACCATTGAAAACCATTACCAGCGTCCGATGGATATTGAGTGGGCACTGGATGGTGATGATGGTCAGCTCTACATCGTTCAAGCACGTCCCGAAACCGTTGTTTCACAACAGGAAGGAGGTAAGTTAGAACGCTTCCATCTGCGTGAAAAGGGACGCACGCTGATTACCGGGCGAGCAATTGGGCAGCGGATCGGGCGTGGCACGGTAAAAACAGTGCTTAGCCCAGAAGAAATGGACAAAGTGCAAGAGGGTGACATCCTGGTAACCGACATGACCGACCCGGACTGGGAGCCGATCATGAAGCGTGCATCAGCGATTGTGACTAATCGTGGTGGACGTACCTGTCACGCGGCTATTATTGCCCGGGAGCTGGGTATACCGGCAGTGGTTGGTTGTGGGGATGCAACCACTCAGCTTAAAGAAGGCATTGATGTCACGGTGTCCTGTGCCGAGGGTGACACTGGCCACGTATATGAAGGATTGCTGGCATTTGACTGTAAGGTTTCCAGTGTCGACGCGATGCCTGCGATCCCCTTCAAGATCATGATGAATGTGGGTAACCCGGACCGTGCATTTGGCTTTGCTGGCTTACCCCACGCTGGGGTTGGTCTTGCTAGGCTGGAGTTCATCATTAACCGTATGATCGGTGTTCACCCTAAAGCGCTGTTGGATTACGACACGCTGCCTGCTGATCTTCAGCAGGTCATCGATTTGCGTACTGCCGGTTACGATGATCCTGTTAGTTTCTATGTTGATAAGCTGGTCGAAGGCATCTCGACCCTGGCCGCTGCTTTCCATCCTCAGCGAGTGATCGTAAGGCTCTCCGATTTTAAATCAAATGAGTACGAAAACCTGATTGGCGGCAAGCTTTATGAGCCTGGTGAAGAGAATCCAATGCTTGGATTCAGAGGGGCCTCGCGTTATATCTCGGATGCCTTTAGACCCTGTTTCGAGCTTGAGTGCCGAGCGCTGAAGCGGGTTCGTGACGAAATGGGCTTTGATAACGTTGAAATCATGGTGCCCTTTGTTCGTACAACAGATGAGGCGCGCGAGGTCGTAGAGTTGCTAGCGGCTAATGGCTTGCCACGGGGCGGCGAGTCTAACCCTGATGGCTTAAAAGTTATCATGATGTGTGAGTTGCCCGCTAACGCACTGCTGGCTGATGAGTTCCTCGAGTACTTCGATGGTTTCTCGATTGGTTCTAATGATTTGACCCAGCTGACGCTAGGCCTTGATCGTGACTCAGGCATCGTTGCGCATCTGTTTGACGAACGAAATCCTGCAGTGAAAAAGCTACTAGCAATGGCCATCAAAGCGTGTAAAGCGCAAGGTAAGTATGTTGGCATTTGTGGCCAAGGCCCTTCTGATCATCCAGATTTGGCTAAGTGGTTGATGGAGCAGGGGATAGATTCTGTCTCATTAAACCCAGATGCGGTGCTTGAAACTTGGTTTATGCTGGCGGGTGAAACCATCGAATAATACCGTCAGCGCGCAGCACTGATTTGCAGCTTCGCCCGGCCATTGCGCCGGGCGATTGAGGTTTATAAAGAGGCCTCAGCTATTGGCGTAGCCAGTTGCGCAGCTTTACAAGCATCAGACCGCCGTCGCTCAGCGCACGGCGGTTTTCTATTAATTCGCTCAAGCGGTCTGGATAGTCCGTGATGATCGCGTCAACCCCCAGGTCAATCAGTGTCGACATACGTGTTTGGTCATTGACTGTCCAGGCATGTATTTCATAATTATAAAGCGCTGCTAATCGAATCTCCTGGGGTGTGATGCGGTTATGGCGCAGGCCTAAAGCATCAAATTGGCGCCGATCCAGTGTGCCAGCCAAGATCAGTTGGGCGAGTAAGGTAATGCGCAATTCGGGGGCTTGCTGTTTTAAAAAAGTAACCATGCTGGGTGCCATGGTCGCCATGCGCATTTCCAAGAATACATTTGGAAAGCCGCAGTTTGCGTTTGCATTGAGCGCGTTATGCTGAGTTGCCCAGCAGCGATAACGAATGTCGCTTTCTGCTTCAAGGGTTGCTAACACGGCGCGAGCAAGCCTCTCTTCATCGCCAGGTGAGGGCTTCATGTCAATCATTAGGCTGGCGTGCCCTCGCACTAGCGCCAAGGCATCATCCAAACCTGCAATTCGCTCGTTTTGGAAGGCATCGCCAAACCAACTGCCGACATCAACTTTGCTCAACTCCGCTCTAGTGAGTGAGTCAAACTCGCGCCGATCGCCTGTTAGCCGAGCCAAGCTGCGGTCATGATAAAGAAGCACGTGGTTGTCAGCGCTAAGGCGAACATCCAGCTCTACGGCATCAGCACCGTCTTCAAGCGCTTGTCTTATCGCAGATAGGGTATTCTCCGGTGCGACCATCGAGCTTCCGCGGTGGGCGATAACCGCGACGTTGTCGCGTATTTCAAAGCTATTGAGTATCCACCATGCTTGTAGCCCCGCTAGTAGCAGTACGCTTAGTTCAATCGCCCACGCAAGGCGACCGGGATGGGCGTTTTCTGATCGTGGAGCAGGGCGAGCCTCTTTAAAGGCCAGCTGCAAGTATAAGCACGCTGACAAAAGGGCATTAGTGGCAATACCTAAAAAGGTAATGGCTAATGTCACCAGTACGTAGCTGGTTAAATAGGCCAACATTGCTGGAATCAGCACGGCATTGTGTTCGGGTAACCCCCATAACAGAGGCGTCACGACACTATCAAATAGCCATGTTGAGATAACTGGCAGACTGATAATAATGATCAGCAGTGTCAAAACCGCCACACCAATCGAGCGATGCCAGCCACGAGTTAAGCGCACGCTACGTTTAAGTGCTTGGAAAGGGGAGCAGTTGTCCAGCGCTACTAACGGCAGCGCTAGTAACCAGCGTAGGTAGAGCCGTGCGGCTAGCCCAAGCCAGATAAGCAGTAACGGCAGTGCGCAAGCAATAAAATACCACAGCGAGGCTGGGCGAGTTTGTTGTAAATAGTAGGGATCTATACCGCTTAACCACACATCGTAAAGCCACGTTAAGCCCATCATAAAAGGCGCTAGGAGCAGTAAGTGGGATCCTACCTGAAGAATAACTAGGCCCGCGAGTGCTGGTAAGCGGCGTGTGCTTAACCACAGTGCTTCAAAGGCGAGTCGGTAGTGATTGTCTTTCGGTCTGACGGCAACTAGCAGCATGCCTGCTTGTTGCCAATAAATCAGTAAGAATGCAAAGCCAAGGCCCACGAGTAACGCAACTAAGCCTAGTGGGCTAAAAAGTAGTGTAATGAGCGCATCATTGGTGACTACTGTTCGGTTGAGCTGCGCTAGTAAGGCCCGAGAGATCCACGCAATTAATGGCACAATAAGAGCAGAGGCTAACAGCGTGAAGAGCAGGTGATAGGCAATCAGAGGACGAAGATGGTCGCGTAGAGTGTGGAGCAGGGTGTAGCCCAGTTGGTTAAGCGGCTGCATGGTCACAATTTTGTCAGAGTTGAATTACCAGGGTGGCACTAAGTACCACACCTGGCAAGCCCTTGCCTTAGGAGAGCTCAAGCGGTTTTTCGGCGATAATAATGCCGTTGTTATCTGCGTAAAGCCATTGTCCCGTGTGTAGCGTGGCGCCTGCAAAGGTAATGGGAATATCACGCAGTCCTTCGCCGCGCTTTTCGCTTTTACGCGGGTGGCTGCCTAATGCTTGGACGCCGAGAGGCAGTGTGGCGAGAATATCGACGTCTCGCACGCAGCCATAAATCACCACGCCAGCCCAGCCATTTTTAGCCGCTTGTTCGGCGAGCATATCGCCAAGCATGGCACAGCGGTATGACCCGCCAGCATCCACAACCAGTACGGCACCATCACCTGGCTCGGCAACGGCTTGTTTAACCAATGAGTTGTCTTCAAAACACTTAACGGTACGAATAGGGCCGTAAAAGCTATCGATGCCGCCATAATTAGCAAACATCGGTTCTAGTACGGTCACGTCAGGGTACGCATCACATAGATCTGGAGTGACAATAGGGCTCATATTTGTCATTACACGCTCCTATGAAGCATCGGTTTCGAAAGTTAGTCTAGGAAGCCAATTAATCAACATCAGGCGGCAAAAAAAACGCCCCAACCTGGCAAGCAGGCTGAGGCGTTCGGTCATCGGCTCAAGAAGGAGGCATTATCATCCTTCTTGCGATGTTGCGAGCATCGGCGATAAGTTCTCGGTACTGCAAGAGCGTTAAGCTTCTTGAGCAACCGGAATCACGTTCGAGGCGATTTTTTGATACTCCTCGATTTCGTGGAAGTTCATGTAACGATATATTTCTCCAGCGAGTGCGTCAAATTCACCCATGTAGCGCTGGTACTCTTCTACAGTCGGAAGGCGACCTTCCACGGCAGCAACGGCTGCGAGTTCCGCTGAAGCGAGGTATACATTTGCACCATCACCTAAGCGGTTCGGGAAGTTACGTGTAGACGTAGACACAACGGTGCTTTTCGCTGCAACGCGTGCCTGGTTACCCATACACAGTGAACATCCCGGCATTTCCATGCGGGCGCCAGCACGGCCATAAATGCCGTAATAGCCTTCTTCGGTAAGCTGGTGCTGATCCATTTTGGTCGGCGGTGCCAGCCAAAGGCGTGTTTTCAGGCTGCCCGCAGGCTGTTTTTCAAGCAGTTTACCGGCTGCACGGAAATGACCAATGTTGGTCATGCATGAGCCGATAAATACTTCATCAATCTTTTCGCCGGCAACATCTGATAGCAGGCGAGCATCATCAGGATCATTAGGCGCGCAAAGAACGGGCTCTTTAATTTCGCTCAAATCAATTTCGATGATTTCGGCGTAGTCAGCATCTTTGTCAGCACGCATCAAGCTTGGGTTTTCAAGCCATGCTTCCATGCCTTCGATACGACGACTGATCGTGCGTTCATCACCATAGCCATTCGCAATCATCCACTTCAGCAGTGTGATGTTGGATTTGAGGTACTCGGTGACGCTTTCTTCAGACAGGGTAATTGTACAGCCTGCTGCGCTACGCTCTGCTGAAGCGTCGGAAAGCTCGAAAGCTTGTTCGACGGTTAGGTCTTCAAGACCTTCAATTTCCAAGACGCGGCCAGAGAAGGCGTTTTTCTTACCGGATTTCTCAACGGTCAGCAAGCCCTGTTTAATGGCGTAGAGAGGAATCGCATGAACCAGATCGCGCAGTGTCACGCCTGGTTGGCGTTGACCTTTAAAGCGCACCAGTACGGATTCCGGCATGTCCAGCGGCATGACACCAGTCGCAGCAGCAAATGCTACCAGACCAGAACCTGCCGGGAATGAGATGCCCAGCGGGAAGCGGGTGTGGGAATCACCGCCAGTACCCACCGTGTCGGGCAGCAGCATGCGGTTCAGCCAGCTGTGGATGATACCGTCGCCGGGGCGAAGGGAAACGCCGCCACGGTTCATGATGAAGTCCGGCAGTGTGTGGTGTGTATCCACATCGACAGGCTTCGGATAGGCCGCAGTGTGACAGAATGACTGCATGACCAAGTCAGCTTGGAAGCCGAGACACGCGAGGTCTTTCAGCTCGTCACGGGTCATCGGGCCGGTTGTGTCCTGAGAACCAACGGTGGTCATCTTGGGTTCGCAGTACATACCTGGGCGTACGCCGTCCATGCCGCACGCTTTACCGACCATTTTTTGAGCAAGGGTGAAGCCTTTGCCAGTATCAACTGGCTGGTCTGGCAGGCGGAAAACATTAGAAGGCTCAAGACCTAGCGACTCACGTGCTTTACCTGTTAAACCACGACCGATAATCAGCGGAATACGTCCACCTGCGCGCACTTCGTCAAGGATTAGCTGGGTTTTAAGTTCGAAGGTTGTCAGTACTTCGTCGGTACCGTGCTTACACACTTTACCTTCGTACGGATAGACATCAATGATGTCACCCATTGCCAGTTTGGTAACATCCATTTCAACCGGCAGTGCACCAGAATCTTCCATAGTATTGAAGAAGATTGGTGCGATCTTGGCGCCAAAACAGAAGCCGCCAGCGCGTTTGTTGGGTACGTAAGGAATGTCGTCGCCGAAGAACCAGAGTACTGAGTTGGTGGCGGACTTACGTGAAGAGCCAGTACCAACGACGTCGCCTACATAGGCAACGGGGAAACCTTTCGCTTTGACTTCTTCAATCTGCTTCAGCGGGCCAGTTGTGCCTTGCACTTCGGGCTCAATACCTTCACGCTCGTTTTTGAGCATGGCATTGGCATGCAGCGGAATGTCTGGGCGCGACCATGCATCAGGCGCAGGAGAGAGGTCGTCAGTATTGGTTTCACCCGGCACCTTAAAGACGGTTAAGGTGATTTTCTCTTCCAGTGCAGGCTTGGAGAGGAACCACTCTGCGTCAGCCCAGGACTGAATAACGTCTTTAGCAACTGCGTTGCCTTTTTTAGCGCGCTCTTCAACATCATGGAACGCATCAAACATGAGAAGGGTATGCTTGAGCTGTTCGCCAGCCTCACGAGCAAGTTCTTCGTTGTCTAATAGTTCAACCATGGAGACGATGTTATAACCGCCTTGCATGGTGCCAAGAAGCTTGACGGCATGGATCTTATCGATCAGCGGAGAGGTGGCTTCACCTTTAGCAATCGCGGTTAAGAAACCTGCTTTGACATAAGCAGCTTCATCAACGCCTGGGGGGACTCGGTTGGTGATTAGGTCAAGAATGAACTCTTCTTCACCGGCCGGCGGATTTTTAAGTAGCTCAATTAAGGCAGCGACTTGTTCGGCGTTCAGAGGCTTGGGCGGTACGCCCTCTGCAGCGCGTTCCTCGACATGTTGGCGGTAAGCTTCAAGCACGTTGGGGCCCTCTCATCTTCTTAATGGTGACGAGCGCATACCCACACGGTATTGAGTATGTGCCCGGACACGTGACATACGCTTGACAAACAGCGTCTGGTGGATGAGGTGGATTCTACGGGAAACTGTCGACAATGTTAAGGCGGCAAGCTCCTGAGTGCCTTGTACTTTATGTTGAGGAGATGGTGTAGGGTTTCTTAATGGCGTGTTTTTTTCTTAATTAATCCAGCGGATGGAAGTTTTTTACCGAACAGGCGTAATTGAGGGTGAGGGTGCGTGTGATTATTGTGAGGCCGCGTTACCATACTGTTTGATTATTTCGTCGTATTATTATCACTACGACAGTTAGATCGCGGGTATTGTGGTGTGGAGCTTCAATATAAGCGTAATTTTATATTAGATATGTGCTATATAAAAAGTACTGTTACGGCTCTCTCAACAGTGAGCGTAATGGCAGGGAACAAACGCTCAGGGCGTTTATATGTTGTACAATAGTGAGATAAGCGCTTGGTAATGGTGTTATGTCGATACAATTAAATAGGTTGCAACCTGTAGGTCATGCGCTGCAAGCGGATGACCTACTGCCAGAATGTCTCCATCAGTTTCTTGCTTGCTCAACGCCTGATGCATGGCTGCAATGGGCATTGGATAATCCAGAGATACTGCTTATAGACCATGCTCAGTGTGAGAAAAAGGCCGCTTCAACGGCAATGAGCTTGCTCTATCGTTACGTTGATCAGCCGTTACTACTAAGCAAGATGTCGCAACTGGCTCGAGAAGAACTGCTGCATTTCGAGCAGGTAGTTGGCTTAATGGAGAAGCGAGGCGTGGCGTATCGTCACCTCACTGCGTCACGCTATGCCGAAGGCTTGCGCAAGCATGTGCGTAGCAATGACCCTGAGCGTTTAATTGATGTGTTAATTATTGGTGCGCTCATTGAGGCACGTAGCTGCGAGCGCTTTGCGCGCTTAATTCCTTATTTAGATGAAGAGCTTGCCAAGTTCTATCGCACGTTGGTGAAGTCAGAAGGCCGTCACTTTGAAGACTATTTGCTGCTTGCAAGACAGCAAACATCGGTATCAATAGATGACAGAATCGCCTTTTTTGTGGCGCGTGAAGCGGAGTTGATTACTTCGCCAGATACGGCTTTTCGTTTTCATAGCGGTGTGCCTGCTTAAGCCACCGCTAGTCTAGGTAGGATATGTATCATGCGCGATGCTCGTGAGACAGACCAACTGACCCTGTTTGGCCATTTCTCTTTGTCACAAGGAGAAGATGTGCTGACGCACTTCAGTTACGACAAGGTAAAAGCGCTGCTCGTTTATTTGTTGCTGCATCGGCAGCCGGTTAATCGAGCCTCCCTCGCCGAATTACTTTGGCCAGACCAGGGGCTGTCATCGGGCAGAACCAACCTACGTCATGCGCTTCACTGTCTGCGTCAGTCGATGGGGGACAACGCCGAGCAAGTGCTGAACGTATCCCGCCAGACTATCGCTTTTCAGTTGCCCGCCCACTGGCGGGTCGACTTGCACGAATTACAGCAATTGTTGGAAGGCCCTCGAGATTTGGCAAACCTCGAAGAGGTGATGTCGTGCTATCAGGGGGATTTGATAGAAGAACTCCAGCTTGCCAACTGCAGCGAGTTTCAGCGTTGGTTAGTTCAGGTGCGAAACGAGTGGCGTCAGCGTGTTATTCGTTTCGCGGAACAGGTGCTGGATGCCCACGCAGATGTCCCTGACGATCTATTGGAAGGTTTAGTCAGCCGCTTTTCTGGCTACGGCCCATTTCATGAGCGTCTGGTGCGCCAGTTGGCCGAGAAACACCAGATGGCGGCTGCCCATGAGCAGTACAACAGCTATTTACAGTTGTTAGCGCTTTCCGGTCAGCAGCCTGAACCAAGCTTTTTACAGTTAGCTAACTATTGGTCTGATGGTCCCCACGATCCGCGCGTCATGAGTCCGCAAGGTGCTTTTTCGCGCGTATTGGCAGCGGATAGTAAGCCACTTCGTGAAGATGAAATTGAGCTACGCCAGCTATCTGTAATGGCTATCCGGCTTAAGCTACAAGGTGAGTGGCAAGATCGCGCGGCTACCCGGAACTGTTTGGCACTTCAATTAGAGCTACTGCGTTGGTTAGAGCAGCAGTGCCATCACTTAGGTGGCTTCTGGTTGCCGGGCGCAACCGGCGGGCTTGGCTTGGCCTGTTTTGGTACCCATGGCTCGGCTCATCAGCTAGCAGAGCTGGTGGCACTTTATGAGCACTGCCGTCTGGCGTTGCCATTAGAGTGCCAGCGTCACTGGGTCGGTGACGGTGAGCCTCCCAAATTTGAGCTTGCCGCAGGTCTGAATAGCGGAAGAGTGGTTTATCTGCCTGAACGCCAGCTAGCTGATCCACTAGGTCAAGTGACTCAAGTATCACTAGAGCTAATGAGCGCTGCTGAAGGTAGCGAGCTGGTGATCTCTCAAGAAGCCAGTCAGCACATGCCGCCTGCGCTGGATTTGCAACCGCGGTTGGTCTCTCGCTTAGTGGCTAGCGATGGTCGCGTCCGCTTGAGAGCGTTAGTGCTGGGAGTGAATGAGGGCGGTAGGGATGCACTACCTCCTAGTTTAGTTGGTCGAGAAACATCTCTCCGCACGCTAAGAGATGCGTTGGCGAGAGCTGGTATTGGTTTGCGCCAGAGCGTGTTAGTACGTGGCGCGTCTGGGATGGGTAAATCTGCGCTAATGGTGGGTTTTCGCCAGTTAGAGCTGAGTCTTGATGCTGCCATTTGTTGGCAGCCAACGACGCGGCTATCGGTGCTAGAACCCTACGGTATCGCACGCACTCTGCTCGCATGGCATGTGGAAGCAACGCCAACCTGCCAAGCTGTTCGCCAGTTGCAAGAAACGCTCGCCTTGGAGCCCCTGGAGGATGAGCGTCAGCAATTGCTTGAAGAAGCACTCGGTGTGCGTGATGTTCAAGAAGTTGCTCAGTTAACTCAGAATGGTGAGGCTATTGAGCTAGTTGTAAAACTGTTACACCGCTTAATCGATCATCTGGCCAGTTCGCGGACATTGGTACTAATGATTGATGATCTGCAATGGCTTGATGAGCCTTCATTCAAGGTGTTGGCAGGGCTACAAGCTCGCTTGCCGATCAATACAGCCTTCATGCTGGTTGCCAGTCACCATGGCCGAGAGCCACTGCCGGTCAAGCTACACTGGGATCAGCAAATTACGCTTGGAAGACTGGATGCGCAGCAGTCGTCTCGCTTGCTTTCTCAGCTATCCCGCCGCTATCGCATTCATTTAAGCCCACGGCTACGCAATCAAATCATTGAGCGTTGCGACGGGGTGCCGCTGTATATGCAAGAGATTTGTCGGCGTTTGGATATGGATCGCCGTGAAGGTCGTAGTGTGCAGTTTGATGAGCTGCCCAAAGGGCTGTTAGGGCTGCTAGCAAGTCGAATTGACCAGTTGGAAGGTGATCGAGAAATTGCCCATGTAGCGGCGGTACTCGGCAAACGTTTCCGGCTTGATTTTCTGCAAGAGTGCAGTGGTTGGGAAAAGCCGCGGCTGTGCCAAGCGATTGAACACATGCGCCAGTTGGAAATTGTCGAGCCAGTGGATAAAGACGGGGGAGAGCCCGAGCATCAGTTTAGCCACCAACTGCTGCAAGAAGCTGCTTACCTTTCGTGCCCTAGAGATGTACGGGTTAAGCTTCATCAACAGGTCGTCACGCTAATTGAAGAGCGTTTCCCTGTATGGATTAGCCGCCACCCTGGTGATTTTGCCACTCACTTACGCCGCAGTGGCCACTATGCCAGGGGCGCTCGTTACTTTGAGCTGGCCGCTCGGGAAGCCCTCAAGGTAAGCGCTAACCGTACAGCGCTGCGCATGGCAGACTTTGGACTTGCCAGCTTGCGCCATGTGGACCATGAAGTTGAGCGTGAAGTAAGCCTGCTGACCGTACGTGGCCAAGCGGCCTTCGCCTTAGAGGGGCATGGTTCACCCACTGCACATGAGAGCTTTGTGCGTGCGAGGGAGTTACTTCGTCAGTCGGGTGGCGCCGCCACGGAAGATCCTGAAGATCTTGAACAAATATTTTTGGTTAAGTGGGGCTTATGGGTTGGCCGAAGTCAGCGCTATGCCCACGCTGATGCATTTGCGCTCGCCTCAACGCTTGCAGACATTGCTGGACGTTTAGAAGATCCGCGCTACCAAAGGCTGGCAGATTATGCGCGGGCGCATTGCGAATATTGGGCTGGTCGCATTCAGCAAGCGCATGACCACCTGGACGAAATTGACCCGCTCAATGCGCAAATGATGATTGAATGGCTGCCATTCTCTGATCACCCACAAGTGACCGCTGCTTCTTTTCAAGGCTGGACGCTCTGCTTACGTGGTGACTACCAACGCGCAGAACGGCATATATCTTCCGCTATCCGGTTAGCTGAAAAAATTGGCCATCCAGGTACGCTTGCCATGGCGCTGATGTTTTCCGCCGCTCTTTATCGACAGCTTGGCCATGTGCATCTAGCGGCACGACACGCTGAGCGCGCTGCTGCAATGACGGGTACACCTGATTTGCAACTGTGGCAAATTTCTGCTCAGGGGGTGCTTGGCTGGCAGCGAGCTCTTGCGGGCGACCAGGGGGGCTTGGTGCAGGTGTGGGACAGTCTAGACCAGATGGCAGAGCTGAATGGACGTGATCGCTACCAACGCCCGGTTCTATGGTACTCAGATGCATGTATTGAGCTTGGAGAGTTAAAAGCGGCTGAAGATTATCTGGATCAGTGTCTGGTCATTGCCAAAGAACGCACAACGCTCTTTTTACCCGAGCTGGCAACGCAGTTAGCTAAAGTGCGCGATTTGCTAGGGCACCCAGCTAATGAAGTGAAAGCGCTGGCTGAAATGGCCATTAACCAGGCTCGCGAGCATGGCAATCGCCATCAGGAGCTTGCCGCACTCGAACTTTGGTTAACGCGTATTGCACCAAATGACATGCAGGCCAAGGAAGCATTTAGACGCTTATTGAGTGAAGTGAGCCATAGTGATGCGCCAGTGCTTGTTCGTTGGGTTAGCCTGCTTGATAGGCGGTTGCCCCATGCGGTAAGTGTTGAAAACGAAACCTGAGTTGGCAACTAACGCGTTGTTGATTCCAGCCAGTTAAGTGTGGCGAGCGCCTCTTCTCGGTGCTCGCCACATACCTCAGCATCATAGTCGAACCGCTCACACACAGCGGGACGGCTAGGATCGCCAAATAACCTGCATAGATTGTCATCACTTAACTGTACGCATCGAACGCCCGCCGGTTTGCCATTTGGCATGCCGGGTATATAAGAGCTAATCGACGGTGCAATACAGCAAGCACCGCAGCCTGCTCGGCAGGCGGCGGTGTTTGTTGTTGCGAATACGTGACTACTCATGGCGACGCTTCTGCCGTCGCGCCTTTATCAATTCCCTCAAAGGCTTGAACCAGTGTTTTATGGCCGCTGTGCTCTGCAATACGCTTGGCAAGCCATAAAGCAATATTCTCGACGGTTGTCGGCTTGGGCAGTACACAGCAGCGCTGTTGAGGCAGCGTGATCGAAAATGTGCCTTGTGCAGACTGGTAACGGCAAGTCAGCTTTTCATCAATCTGGCTCTCAATATCGGCCTGTTCAAGCAGATATCGATTATCTAGCCATGCTGCCCAGTGCTGCTCAAGCGCTGGCTGACGTGCCTGATGCTGCCAGATAAACAGGCGCGAGCGGTGGCCGTGAGCAATCCGTTGACAGTTGCCAAGATGTCGTTTCAGTCCGTGAGTGTAACCATAGGCAGCGCCGTCTATAGGTTCGTCACTAAGCGTTAGCGTGACACTGTGGACATTGGCTGGCCGTTGCTCTTGCTTCGTTAGCTGTGAGCTTAAATAGTGGCTGACACGCTCAACAGTGATGGTGTCCCAGGGGAGCAAGGTAAACGCTTGGGCTGGCCCACGAACTTCCATTTCGTAAGGAGTCACGGTTCTAATGCAGATACCCTCAGCGCAGTCAGTAACCTGAATACCGGGCGCGTTGATGGGTACGAGCAGAGTATGGTCTAGGCCACTATCGAGGGTGCGTTTGATCCAAGGCTTAACTTCCCCGAAGTCAAAAAGCATACCATCTTCGCCTAGCTCCCCATCCAACTGAGCATCGACTTGCCAGCTACAGCCTACCAACCCTTTTGTAGGGCACCACAGTGAAACATCAATATGGCTGAGACGATTTACAAATAACGCCATTACTCAAATCCTGCAATTTTGTGCGTTTGAAGCGATAGCCGCCATTGGGGGTTAGCCATGCAATACTCGGTGGTTGCCTGAACCGTCGCGTGATTTCTCTGCGCTATGCCGTGGTCCATCGGCTGCAAAAAAAAGTGGTTGAAGTCCAGTTTGGCGAATTGATCGGGTGGAGCCACAGATTGTGGAAAAACCAGCTTTAACTCATCACCACGGGTGACCACCAGTGGATTGGTGCCCTTAGGGCTAACACATAGCCAGTCAATTCCTGGTGGTGGTATGACTGTACCGTTCGTTTCAACGGCCACTTCAAATCCATCGCTGTGTAATAGCTCGATCAGCGGGGTATCAAGTTGGAGTAATGGCTCGCCGCCAGTGAATACCACATAGGGCGTTGCTCTTCCCGCGTGAACTGGCCAAAGGGCTTTAAGGTGATCAGCGAGTTCATGTGGTGTGTTAAAGCGCCCACCGTTAATACCATCCGTACCGATAAAATCGGTGTCACAAAAGGAGCATTTTGCGCTGGCGCGATCGATTTCACGTCCAGACCATAAATTGCAGCCGCTAAAGCGGCAAAATACGCTGGCACGGCCTGCCTGTGCCCCTTCGCCCTGCAAGGTATAAAAGGCTTCTTTGACGTGATACATCAGTCGATAACCTGTGCAGGAGTCGATTCATACGCCAGCGGGTCTGAAATGTTGTTGGCTGCAAACGCTGCCAGACGTTCACGGCAGCTGCCGCACTTGCCGCAAGCTAGTGCGCGCCCTTCATAGCAGGTCCAGGTATCACGGTAGTTCAGGCCCATTGCTAAGCCATCGCGCAAAATATCGGCTTTGCTCGATGCTAGATAAGGTGCATGTAGTGTTACCGGTTCAAAATTAGCGATGCCAGCGACCTGATTCATGGCATGAACAAATTCAGGCCGGCAGTCAGGGTAGAGAATATGATCACCGCCGTGGGCGCCGTAATCGACACGCCCCGCCCCAATATTAACTGCTTTAGCAATCGCTAACGAAAGCAGAATCATGTTGCGATTAGGGACAACGGTGGTAGAGAGGTTATCAGCAGTATAGGCGCCTTCGGGCATTGATATATCTGGGTTGGTCAGCGCTGAATTATCAATTAAACCGTGGATAGCACGTATATCAACGACTTGATGGGGGATGTTGAGCTGCTTACAAACGGCTTTCGCGATGTCCAGTTCTTTGGCGTGGCGTTGGCCATAATCAAAAGAGAGGGCATGAACGTCTAGCCCTTCTTTAATTGCGCGGTGAAGAACGGTGTAGGAGTCCATGCCGCCGGAATAAATCACAACGGTAGATGACGCGTCTGCGCCAGAGGTGGGGGGTAACGACATAATAATTACTCATTGGCCGGAGAATTTATTGAGTGCTTTAGCGTCGCGCTAAATGAGATTCCGGGGTCCGGTCCGGAAGGTCGGGAGTTTACGCAATGCGAGCTTGCATGGCCAGTAGTAGCCGCAATTGGTACCATTTTCTGTTCGCTATGTGCATGGCTCAACATGCTAAGCTAATCCTTCTAACCGTAAAGGATGAATCCATGGCCACCATAGAGCATAGCGAAATTATTCATGCTCAGCCTGAAAGAGTGTTCGAACTGCTGAGCCGAGTTGAAGATTTTGCTGATTATTCTGATCTCATTAGATCAATTGATACCTTAGGCGATAACCGTTATCGCTGGCATGTCCATGCGGTGGGTATGGATTGGTCATTTGATGTGGCGGTAACCGAGATCAAGCCACCTAATGTGCTGGCATGGGAATCCTTGGAAGGCGTTAAAAACCAAGGTCGTTATCAATTGCGTGAAGTCCCAGAGGGGACGGAGGTGTCGCTCACGCTGAGTTATGAAATCCGTAACCGATTGATGGAAAAAGCGGTGAACCGTGCTGCAAAGCCATTAGTAGGAAAAGTGAGTAGGCAAATTCTTGAACGTGTTGAAGCTCGCCTTAACAGTTAATGGCTACATTGGCGCCGCTAATCAGCGGCGCGTAGCGGGAAGCAGCCAGCAATCAAGCCTGCTTGTGCATTGAGGCATCAAGATAGTCGACAACTTCAGCCCAGTCGGCATCATCTTCCACGGCTTCCCGCAGAAAATCAGCTTGGCCTTCGTTCCAACAGGGCGCGTCTGCGAGCGGCATTTCTTTGGGGAGAGGGGAGTGGCGCTGAATAAAGTGTTCTATGGATTCTGCATCCGAGCGTAGCCCGAGTTGTTCAAATAGCTCGCTAAAATGGTGTACCGGCCGTTCCATACGCTGCTTTCCTTTTTGGTTGTTATCGTCTGTTTAAACATAGCGTGTATAAGTGACTACGCCAGTGCGAATTGATCGGTGTACGCTGTTTAGCGTTCGCCGACAAGTGACGTTAAAAATCGCTGACGACGATCATCGGTTGGCAAGGGTTGAGCTAAAAGATGAACAAGCTTGGTGAAGGCCGCTTCAGGTGTCATGTTGTCTCCAGACAGTAGACCCGCCTCTGTTAGGCCATGGCCCGCAGCGTACTCGCCCATATGAATGCTGCCCTGGGGGCATTGACTAATTGCGGCGAGCAGTTTTCCTTCGCCACTGGCGTTGGCAATGACATCAATGATTGCAGGGTCGTTAGGTATATTTCCTGCTCCCCAAAGCTGTAGTAGTGCTCCTTTTACGCGCGAGTCACCGAGCAGAGCCTCCAATTGCCAAGGTGCTATTCCGGGCCACAATGCGAGTCTAATAACGGCGCCATCGGAGACGACTTGATAGTCTGAAAGCTCAAAACGGGGTGCGCCACGCTGTTGAAATCCTAAACCTCTACTGGGGTAATAAATGAAGTCTTCGCCTACGCGTTCACCGATACAGGGATAGCTTGGTGAGATAAATGCATCTAAGGATTCCGCGTGCTGTTTAATCGCTCGTGAACCTCTCAGAAGGCGATTTGCAAAATAGATTGCCACCTCTTGTAATTCAATATTCGCGGCAAACCTCAATGCCCCATAAAGGTTGCCGATAGCATCGCTATTAGCCGTTTCAAGAGGGTGCATAGAGCCTGTTAATACAACTGGGCGGTCAATTCCCTGTAGTTGATAGGCAAGACTCGAGGCGGTCCAGCTTAGGGTGTCTGTGCCATGGATAACGACAAATCCACGGTAGTTGGTTAAGTGAGTAGCAATATCGTTGGCAATCTGTTGCCAAGTCAGCGGTGTCGCTGCACTTGAGTCGATCAATGATGCATAACTAAGCACGTCATAAGCGGGAAGGGCATGTTGGTGCAGTATAGGAAGTTGGCCTAGTGCGTCTGCCATACGATCTTGAAAGTTCCCCCCTGGGGCGAGTCCTTTTACATTTGGCTGCATGCCAATAGTGCCGCCAGTATAGATGACCAGCACACGTTCTTGAGTGGGGGCGGCGCTTGCCAGGAGAGAAGTGGTGCTCATAGCCGTTTCCTGAATTGGGCGAATCTAAAGGGGTGTTTCTCAATCGTAGCGTCTAATTACTTGTGCCTAAGTGGTTATGTCTACGTTCTTATGTCTAAGTTTTTATGTCGAGCTCTTATGTCTGAGTTCTTATGTCTAAGTGTCAGTGACTCAGTATGATGCTGAAGCAGGTTCGGCAAACTGAGGAAGGTATTGCCAGGTGCTAGCCGCGATGTACTAACAACTCACCGCTCTGATCGTCTAGTTGGCGGTTACGCCCAGCCAGTAGCGCGAACCCGCAGCAAATAATAATTAGCAGTATAAGCAGCCATGCTATGTGGGCTAGCTCTGCTCCAGCTTGTAGCATCAGACCAACCCCAAAGGGGCCTAGTGCTGCTAACGTGTAGCCGCCACCCTGTACTAAGCCAGATAGCTGCCCCGCAAGACGCGAGTTAGCCGTTCGTAACACCAGCAGGCTGAGCGCTAAGCTAAAGCTGCCGCCTTGTCCAATGCCAAGAAGTACCGCGCCGGGCCACTTCCAGGCTAATGGCGCAATAAGCAACATCCAAAGCCCTAGTGCGGTGCTAAAAAGGACTAGCAGTAAGGCAGGGCGTTGATCGTAGCTCAAGCGGGCTAGCCAAGGTGCGCCCAGCGCTGAAAGCAGCTGACACATGATTGAGATGGCCATTGTCCAGCCAGCCGCAGCTTCATCATAACCCCTATAGACTAACAAGGTGGGCAGCCAGCCAAATACAATGTAAGCCATGGAAGACTGGATGCCCATAAACAGCATGACATGCCACGTAAGTGGTTTACGCATTAGTTGGGCAAGCGAAGAAGAGGTTTTTAGGCTGCGTGGGGTGTGCTTGTGCTGAGCCGTTGGCATGTTGGTCATCCATAGTGCCAGTGCTACTAATGCCAACAGTGACCAGCTCATAAGACTCAACTGCCAGCTGCCTAGCCATTGCATCAGAGGAACACTAAGGCCTGCGCCTAAAGCACCGCCGAAACATAACGCCATGGTGTATAAGCCAGTCAGAAGATCGGCGCTGTGGGGCAGTTCGCGTTTAACAAGTGCTGGCAGAAGGGTGCCGCTAAGGCCAATCGCGCCGCCTGCCATTGCTGAGCCAATAAAAAGTGCCCCGGGGACTGGTAAGCCTCTTAAGATTAATCCGCAGGTTAGTAAAAGCAGTGCGCTGCTCAGGGCCCGTTCACTGCCTAACTGCTTAGCCAAGAGCGGGGCAAGTGGGGCTAACAAACCTAAAAAAAGCACTGGTAACGTGGTTAAAATGCCTGCTGAGGCAGGGCTTAAACCAGCAGTTTCTTGCAGTCGAGAAAGCAGGGGCGCAACCGATGACATAGCAGGGCGTAAATTAAGCCCTACTACGAACATCAGCACAATAAAAGTGTATGTGCGACGAGAAGCCATGTTAATTTTACTTTAGGTGGGGGCGTAAGTCGCCGCGTACCGCATCAAGCAGGGTGATGAAATGATAATCTTGTTGCGTATCTAAGCAGTCTACACGCACCTCGGTACGCATCCCCTTATCAACATTCAGCTTGTCATAAATTTCGAGAGTTAATTTACGTGCAGGTTTTTCGCCCGGCGTAATGATGCCGTCTTCCAACGTAAAGGTTTCAAGTAACGTTACCCGTACTCGCGTGCTGCTCTCTTCGCTAAGTACCCGTCGTACAAATAACCATCCCTCGCAGGGAAGCGATTCGTTATTGTGGCGCTCGCGCAAGAAAAGCGTGCGATAACAGGCGCCCTCCGTGGAGGCTTTTTCAGCCATGCTGCGATAGGCCTGCAGCACTTGCCCAGCCGATGCTCGGGCATCTTCTAGCCGTTGTGAAATACCTTGGTGCTCGCGGCTTAGTTGCTCCTGACGTTGAAAGGTAAGCCACTGGCGGTAATCGTTAATAAGTTGAGACGACGCCATAATCACTCCATGAATAAGTTAAGCTGTGCCAGCGGAATACACGAAGCGATAACCTTCGCATATTCCTAAGCAAAGGGCTAGCGACGGGCGCGACGCCGACGTTCACCGCCTGTATTTGCTTGTCCTTCTGGTTTGCGCTTGGCGCGGGGCTGCTTCTGACCACGGCGGCCATTTTCAATTGGCTCGGGCTTGGCGTTGGGATCAGGTTCAAAACCGGGTTCGATGCGTTTCGGCAGATTTTGCTTAATTAGACGCTCAATCCCACTCAGCAAGCCGTGTTCGTCGACACACACGAGTGAAACTGCTTCTCCATTGCTGCCCGCTCGGCCGGTACGTCCAATACGGTGAACATAATCCTCTGCCACATTGGGTAAGTCGAAATTAACGACATGAGGAAGTTCGTTAATATCTAACCCACGCGCGGCAATATCGGTGGCGACAAGGACCTGCAAGTCACCACTTTTAAAAGCGCCTAGTGCACGTGTTCTAGCCCCTTGGCTCTTATTGCCATGGATGGCCATCGCGGGAATGTCTTGCTTAGAAAGCTGCTCTGCTAAGCGGTTTGCACCATGTTTAGTGCGCGTGAAAACGAGTACCTGAAACCAGCCATGCTGCTGGATTAGGTGGGCTAGCAACTCGCGTTTTTTATCACGATCTACTCGGTAAATGGTTTGCTCAATCTTTTCAGCGGTCGTGTTGCGAGGTGCAACTTCTATTAACGCCGGGTTGTTGAGTAACTGTTGTGCCAGTAACTGTATTTCGTTGGAGAATGTTGCCGAGAATAGTAGGTTTTGACGCTGTTTCGGCACTAAACGCAACAGACGCTTAATGTCATGGATGAATCCCATGTCGAGCATACGATCAGCTTCATCGAGCACCAGGATTTCGACGGCCGATAGATCGACATGGCCTTGCTGATGTAAATCTAGCAGCCGACCTGGCGTGGCAACTAGCACATCAAGCCCCGCTTTGAGCGCATCAACTTGTGGCTGTTGGCCAACGCCGCCGAAAATAATATGCGAGCGTAAGGAGAGATGCTTGCCATAAGCGGTTACGCTTTCGCCTACCTGGGCAGCAAGCTCGCGCGTGGGCGTGAGTACCAGCGCGCGTACTTGGCGTTTGCCGGGGCGCTTGCCATTTGCTAGCCGCTGTAACATGGGCAGTGTAAAGCCAGCAGTTTTGCCTGTACCAGTTTGTGCACTGGCGAGCATGTCACGACCTTCAAGTACAACGGGGATAGCTTTTTGTTGAATAGGGGTAGGCTGCGTATAGCCCTGCGCGGTAACCGCGCGTAGTAAATCGTCGTGCAGACCAAGTTCAGAAAAGCTCATGCGTTCTCCGCAATCGCTTAGTAAGTGACGCCGTTTAGCGTCGCCGTTACTGAGCGTAATGTTCAAAAAGCGAGGATGGTACACCTTCGCGGCAGCGAAGTTTGCCAGATAAAGCACGCTGCCGCGATGGTCATTTTCTTTGCCGATTAAGGCGGTGAATGAGACATTGCCTTGAATCGGGGGTGACGTGGTAATGCTGAAAGATGGCGCTTAGAGTATATCACGGATACTTCATTTCAGCGTTTCACATACAGGTTGGATGCCTAACCGGTATTACATCTAAAAGTATTTTCCTTTGCGGATCTCGTTGGCGATTTGCAGGGCCACCTTATCCCAGCTTTCGCCGAGTGAGCGAACGAGAGCGGGGTAGCCATCCTGTTGAAGCTCGGTCTCTGCAGAAAAACTTTTTAGCGCAAGTAGGTTGTTATCTGCATCGCGTAACTGCCATTGGCCGCTGGTGACCGCCAGCCCGTCGTGCCGTCCTTGAAATTGATCAACTTCAAGTAGCAATGTGAGCGCGTCAGGTGCATTGCCATCCGCATGCACGACCTGAAGGGACGCGAGTTCTTTGGACAGTTGAGCACGCAATGCCCGTTCTAATTGGCGCCCAATACTTTCAGCCCATTGGTGTTCGCGGGCTTCTTTCAGGGTAATGTCATCAAGCTGCATGACAATACCATCCACATCTAGATAGTGTGCTAAACGTGGCGATCGCACCTGCAGTGTGCCAGTCGGTTGGTTTGGCGAGCTCACTGCATTTTCGCTTGGTAGCATGTAACGAGAGGGTGGCGTGACACTGCTGGCGCAAGCGCTAAGCAGTATGCAAAGGCTCAATAGTGATAAATAGTGGGCTGCCTTATAGCGCATAGTAAGCTCCTTATTGGCGTGGTGCGCGAGGCACGGGATCTTGAGTATCCAGGTTGTCAAATAAAAGCGCTCTTGGATTCTCATTTAATGTGCGAGTCAGTGGCTGTAAGTCGCGCATTAAGCGATCCAGTCGTTGAATAGCCGTGGTTAATTCCTGGTAGGCTGGAGATGACGGTGATACACCTTGCAAAGTGTCACGCAGCTCTTCAAGGGTCGCATTTATGTTTCCGCCGACTGCCTGGGTCTCGGGGTCATTCAGTAGCTGGTTGATGGAGGTGCTTACCTGACGTATTTCGTTGAGCATACTTTCAGATGCTTGTAAGTTGCGGTCTAAACCTGCAAGTAATGGTTCGACTTCAAGCGCGTTTAATTTCTCAAGCAGGCTGGTTAACTGCGCTTGGATCTGCGCAAAGCCGCCAGCGATGGTAGGGAATACCGTTCGCTCTGAGAACGTTTCAGCGATATATTCATCAGCTAAATCGCGTTGAAAATTCAGGTCAACGAAAAGTGCACCGGTTAATAGGCTGCCATTTTTGAGTGATGCACGTAGCCCTAGGCCGAAGAGGCGCTTAAAGCGCGAGTCCCACTGCTCTATATCGATGTCGGCATTCTCAATGCCCAACCGCTGAGGCTCGATTCGAATCAGCACTGGGATGGCAAACTGAGAACGTGAGTCGGGCTGTGGAGCAGTAAAATTCCAGGGCACTGATGCAACCGTGCCGATTCTTACGCCGCGAAATTCGACGGGTGCGCCTTTCGATAATCCGCGAACGGTATCATCAACCAATAACACGTACTCTAAATACTGATTGAAGGTGCCTTCCCGGGCAGTGTTTTCATCCGCATAGAGATTAAAACGTGCATTGGGCTCTACGGGTTGCCCCATCGGTAAGTCTTCTGGCACGCCAAACGTAACGCCGCCTCCCAGTAATGCTTCAAGGGACTCCACGTTGACACGTACACCATCGGCATCTAGTTGGAAATCAACACCGCTCGATGTCCAAAATCGAGTGCTATCCGTTACCAACTGGCCGTAGGGTTCTTCAATAAATACTTGGTGGTGCATGGTGCGAGATTCCGCGTCAAACCGAGTGTCTTCAACTCGTCCTACGGTATAGCCCTGGTAAGAAACAGGGTCGCCTATCCGCAGTGAATTACCCAGTTGACTGACTAAGCTTATTTGCAAACCAGCCTGCCCAGCTGGCGCAACCGGTGGTGTATCACTTACCGTAAACTCACGCTCAGGTTCATCGGACTGACCGGCCTCTAGCTGAATATAGGCACCCGACAATACTGTGCCCAGCCCGCTAATGCCCTCACGGCCGATGCGCGGCTTTACCACCCAGAATCGGCTATCTTCCCTAAGCATCGCTTCCGCTTCTGGTTGGATGCGGGCGGTCATGACGGCGTGGGAAAGGTCATCAGATAAGCGAACGTTTTGGACTCTGCCTATTTCAACATTGCGGCTACGAATGAGCGTGCTGCCTGCTTCGATACCTTCCGCGCTGTCCATAGTGAGGGTAACGAGCGTGCCTCGGCTGGCGTAGTTGTCGTAGGCAAGCCATAGCCCAATCACCACGGCAACGATTGGCACAATCCAAATCGGAGAGAGGCGTGTTTGCGGTGATGACTTCGCACGATGTAAGTCGTTGTTTTCGATGGTGTCGGCGTTCTTTGGTGTTGAATCATTAGCCATCAGCAGTTTCCTTGGTGGCCGTGTTACGGCGTGTAGAGCGAGGGGGCGGAGTGTCCCAAATTAAGCGCGGATCAAACGTCATGGCTGCTAACATTGTGAGCACAACGACGGCAGCAAACGCCAGCGCAGCCGGCCCTGGTGTAATTGACATTAACGACCCAGCGCGAATCAGAGCTACTAATATTGACACCACAAATACGTCAACCATTGACCATCGGCCTATAAATTCAGTTAGCCGATAAAGTCGAGTTCGGCTTTGTGCGTTAAGTTCGTTGCTATGCTTTATGGCCATACACAGCCAAATTAAGGCGATCAGCTTACCAACGGGCACAATAACACTTGCCACAAAGATAACCACGGCCACCGGCCAGGAGCCCATTTGGATCAGCTGGATAACTCCACCGATGATCGTTGAGGGGGATGAGTGCCCTAAGCTTGTCGTGGTCATAATGGGGTATACATTAGCGGGAATATACATTACCGCTGCAGCGAAAAGCAGTGCCCAAGTGCGTTGTAAACTGTGTGGTAGTCGTGGGTGAAGCTTTTCTTGGCAGCGTAGGCAGCGCCCTGTGCCGTGCTCGTCAAGGCGATTAATTAGGCCGCAAGTTGGGCAGCCAGTGACACCTTGGCTTGCCGCAGTCGTTCCTGTACGAGTGCCTTCTGGCGCGCGGGGTTCTTTCGCTAAAGAGAACCACATCCAATCTGAATCAATGGATTGTGTCGTTAACAGTAAGAGAATGGCAAACACACTGAATGCCCAAAAAGAGATGCCTAACTCTATGTGTGCCATGCCCGCTATTTTTATCAAACTCACCAGTGCCCCAACGATGAAAACATCCGCCATCATCCATGGGCTAAGCCTCGCTAGTGAGCGAGCGATGTCCCGACTAAATGGCATGGGGTGGCCACGAAGTAAACCAAACTGAAGCCAGATCACGCCGATTAGATAAATCGCTGGCAGCACAACAATGGTCATAATCACAGCGATAGCGACAACAGGCTGATGAAACGCGATCAGCGTAGTGGCTGTCTGAGACAGTTCTATACGATTACCAATCCCGCTGATGCTAAAGCTAACAAACGGAAATGACACTGCTACAAGCAGCGCTATCAAGGATGAAAGCGCTAGCGCCATGCATCTCTGTGCAGGGTAGCGATGCCGCTTTACCAGCACATGAGAGCAGCGTGGACAGGATGCTTTCTCTCCAGAACCGAGCGGGGGAAGTGCAGACACCCAGTCACACTCATGGCAAGCGCGTAAGCGCCTACGCTGGGCGCGTTTTTCAGGAGGGTGACAGTCGACCTGTGGTGATTTCACCTGCAACGAAGGTCGTTTGATAAACTGAAAATGAGGCAACAGCAAATTCTCAATACGTTGAGGGATTCAAATTAGTACGGTGGGCAGATGCTACTGTCAAATCGATATTTATTTTCGTTCGGTCAAAACAGCACTTGACCTCACTAACTAGTTAGACAAGGATGCCTCGGCAATGGTGCCTAATGATAGTGCCTAACATTACGTTATTAAGGAAATGAAATAATGTTGCTCGCTTTTTTGGCGGTAGTTTTTGGGTTGGTGCTTCTTGTGTGGAGTGCCGAGAAATTTATCGATGGTGCTGCAGCTACCTCTAGGTGGCTAGGGTTGTCGCCTCTATTAATTGGCATGCTGGTTATTGGTTTTGGTACCTCTGCACCCGAAATGATGGTGTCAGTGTTGGCGGCTATGCAAGGAAATCCTGGTTTAGCGGTAGGTAACGCCTATGGTTCAAATATCGCTAATATTGGTCTTGTGTTAGGTTTTGTTGCGTTGCTAGCCCCTCTGGCGGTGCACTCCGGCGTGATCCGCAAGGAGATGCCATTGTTGGTAGGCGTCATGCTTCTGACGGGGTATATGCTTTATGACGGTTGGATTTCTCGCGGGGAAGCTATCTTACTGCTAGGCGCATTGGCACTATTTATTGGGGTTAGTATTGTTCGTTCACGAGGGCAGCAAGACGACCCGCTAGTGGGGGAAGTGTCAGAAGCGCTGGATAGCAAGCCGATGTCTCGTGGCAAGGCGCTTATGTGGACGTTAGTTGGGCTGGTGTTGTTGATTGCTAGCTCGCGCATCTTAGTGTGGGGGGCGGTCGAAATAGCGGTAGCTTTTGGAGTGAGCGACTTAATTATTGGCTTAACCGTTGTAGCAATAGGCACATCTTTACCAGAGCTTGCTTCTTCTATTAGCGCTTTGCGGCGCAGAGAGCATGATATGGTGCTGGGTAATGTTGTAGGTTCTAACCTGTTTAACAGCTTGGCTGTGGTAGGCCTTGCCGGTGTCATTACACCCATTGAAGTGGGGCGCGAGGTGCTAATCCGCGATTGGAGCGTGATGACTTTTATGACCCTAATGATGGTGTTCTTTGCGTTCTCCTGGCGGGGTCGCCCACGGCGTATAAATCGTATCGAGGGGGGCGTGCTGTGCTCTATGTTTATTGCTTACACCGGCTACATGGTTAGCCTTGTAGTGATGTCCTAGCTGCGTCAATGCGACACAGTTTTGCAGCAGGATTAGTAGTGTATAACGTTTGTTATAACGTCAAATTACAACACATTCGAATATCAGGCTTGGTTGCTGTGTCGCTGCATCGTGCCTAGAGCGCATGCCTATTGCTAAAGTGCAGCACCAGTAAGGCTTAACTAAGCTTGCGTGACCCAGCAATGGGATACTTATCCAAGTCTTAGGAGAGTGTGATGGAGCTTGACCCCCGCGTGTTATTGCCAGTTAAGTTCGCCTTCGTAGTATCGTTTCGCGCGATTTTCTCGGTTGTTACCATCGGACTGGCCTCTTATGTAGCGCTACTCCATGGACTTTTCTTGAAAACTAAAAAAATAGCTAGTGGCCATCTTGCGCTATTGTGGGCAACGCTGTTTGCGGCTGTTTTTGGCTTGAGTGTCGCTACTATTGGTAAGGTGCGACCATCTCGTGAGGAGTGCCACTAACTATATGGCTACCTCTAAAACTGATCAGCTAATACCCTTAACTTCACGCGCATGGTTGAAATCACTCGCTCGGCGTGAGCATAAAACACTCACGTTATCCGCAATATGCGGTGTGCTTGCAGGGGGATTGACGGTTTTACTTGTGATAGGGCTTGCATGGTGCATTGGTCAGCTTGTCGTTCATGGCCGCTCACCGGCATCACTGACCATTTTTTTTCTGGGATTGATGGCAGTGGTGCTACTTCGCTCACTCCTTCAAGCAATACAAGAAGCCAGTAGTGCAGAGGCAAGTCTTCGTATTCGCCAGCATGCGCGAGAGGCATTGCTAAATAAAGTGGCGACGCTTGGGCCAGTTTGGCTTACTCGTCAGCAAAGCGGTGCAATAGCGACTCAGGCGGTAGAGCATATTGACGCGTTGGACGGCTATTTCGCGCGTTTTTATCCTCAGATGAGGATTGTCGTCGCCTTACCGTTACTTATTTTTTGTGTTGTTGGATGGCTGGACTACCTTGTGGCCATCTTTTTATTGCTTTCAGCACCGCTTATCCCGCTTTTTATGGCATTGGTAGGTATGGGCGCCGAGCGTTTGAATCGCGATCAATTCATTGCTGTGTCGCGTTTATCGGCCCATTTTGTTGACCGAGTCAGAGGGATGACGACGCTCCAGCTGTTTGGTCGTACCCAGTCAGCGCAAAGGGACGTTTGGTATGCCACTGATGACTATCGACGATTGAGTATGCGCACGCTGCGCCTCGCGTTTTTATCATCAGCAGTGCTTGAGTTTTTTGCATCCGTGGCGATTGCGGTTGTAGCCATGTACGTCGGTTTTGGTCTACTTGGTTATATCGACTATGGGCCATCGTCTTCTCTAACTCTCTTCACCGGGCTAGCCGTTTTATTGCTGGCGCCCGAGTTTTTTCAGCCCCTGCGAACGTTATCCCAACACTATCATGATCGCGCAACAGCATTAGGGGCGGCTGAAAGTATCGTTACGATACTTAATGAACGGTCGCTAGTTCCTTCAGCCGCATCAGTGCCTCGTTCGGAAAATACCGTTATTGAGCTGCGCGGGGCGGGTGTCGGATATGAGGGGCGTGCCACGGTCTTGTCCGACCTGAACGCTACCATCCGACGGGGTGACGTGGTTGTTATCACCGGTGAATCAGGTAGCGGTAAATCATCCATCCTAGCCTTAATGGCTGGTTTTATGATGCCTAGCAGTGGTGAGTGCCGCTATCGTCACAGTGGTCAGGTCGCGTGGCTGGATCAAACGCCTTGCATTATTCAGGGCAGCCTTGCCGATAACTTGCGCTTAGCCGCTCCTGAAGCCGATCCAGCGTCAATGATGCGAGCATTGCAACGGGCGGGGCTGGGGGAGTTGTTATCCCAGCTACCAAATGGTCTGGAAAGCCTGGTCGGCGAGCGTGGTGTCGGGCTCTCTGGGGGGCAAGCACAGCGTCTTACGCTGGCGCGTGTCTACCTTAGCGAGGCGCAACTGGTTTTGTTAGATGAGCCGACGGCAAGCCTAGACGCCACAACTGAGAAGGTTGTTATTCAAGCGTTGCTAAATTGGGCAGAGGAGGGGCGTACGCTGGTAATCGCAACGCATCATCCTGCGGTGGTAGCTGTTGCTAATCGCCATTTTACTTGTGAGGCTGGCCAGCTTATTGAGGCGACGGTATGAAGCAGTTTTATCGTGAGATGAAACCTTGGCTGCTCATCATGCTACGCCGTCGTCAGCGCTTTTTTATAGGCGCACTATTAGCGTTGGTGACGCTTCTGGCAGGTCTTGCACTGTTAGGGCTTTCTGGTTGGTTTATTACCGCCTGCGCGTTGGCTGGCATCGCGTTGGTAGCAGGGTTGCCCGTTGCTTTGGATATTTATGTTCCTGGTGGCGGTATTCGTTTTTTTGCACTGTTGCGAACGGTGGCGCGTTACGCGGAGCGTCTTTATAACCACAATACCGTACTGACATTGCTCGCTGATTTGCGCTACCGCGTATTTGGCGATTTAACAAGGTTGGATGAAGCAACCCTTAAACGCCGCCGCGCGAGTGAATGGCTAAGTCGCTTAACGTCGGATATTGATACGCTTGACAACCTGTATCTGCGATTGCTTTTCCCTCCATTAGTTGGGCTGTTGAGCATCCTGGTTGTCTCTGGCTTTATCGCTCTTTGGGTGCCAGTGTTGGGTGGTTTGATAGCAGTCGTATTGAGTGGGCTATGGCTTGTGGTGACGCTTGGTTATGCGTGGTTGGGGTTTAGTAATAGTCTCCAGCAAGTTAACGACCAAGAAGAGTTGCGCCGTTTAGTGCTTGATCAAGTACAAGCGTCGGCTGAGTTACTGAGTTACCAAACCAACCCTTGGTACCGTGCGCGGATCAAGCAGCACGAAGAGCAAGCGCTAAGTAATCAGCGCCAACTTGCATATAAATCGGCCATTGGTAACGCGTTCGTATTAGCGGTGACCGGCATGTTGTTGGTGGGCGTGTTATGGCTGGGTAGTTTCATTGTAGAGGCTGGCCAAGTGGCGGGGCCGATCATAGTTATGGCGGTTATCGCTGTGCTGGGTATAAATGAAGTATTCACTACGCTACCTAATGCCTTTCTAAAGGTCGGTGCTAGCTATGGTGCTGCTCGGCGATTAAATACACTGAGCAGCATAATGACTGAGGCGCCGTCGTTAGCTTTTTTTAATGCTTCTCGTGGGCATTTAGTGGCGTTTAATAATGTTTCCTTCCGTTACCCCGATACAGCCTATTCGGTGCTGTCTGACACTACATTTACCTTGCCTGCCGGAGAGCGAGCAGTAGTGACAGGTGTCTCAGGAGCGGGCAAGTCAACGTTGGCTAACCTTATTATGGGTAGAGTATCGCCTTCAGAGGGACAGGTTTACGTTGCCAGCTATGCGCCTTCTAATGTAACGGCGGAGAGCCGTGCCGAGCATTTTGCTTTGCTCACGCAGCAGGTTGACCTGTTTGATGGGTCGTTAGCAGCGAATCTGCGTATTGCAAACCCTGAGGCAAGCGACGATCAACTGTGGGAAGCTCTCTCTCAAGTTGCCCTAAAGGATTGGGTAAAGCAGCAGCCAAATCAGCTTATGACCCAAGTCGGCGAAATGGGGCAGCAGCTCTCGGGAGGGCAGGCACGAAGAGTGGCATTGGCTCGTATTTTCTTGCGTGACCCTGCAGTTGTGCTTTTAGACGAACCCTTTGCCGGTGTCGATGCATTCACCGCTATGCATATTGCTAAATCTCTTGACCATTGGCTCACTGGTCGCACAGCGATCTTTTTTATTCACCAAGTAGAATGCTCGTCGTTGCTGCCTGGCGTTAACTATCACTGGCGACTTGCTGGGGGGAAACTAAATGCGGATACTCTTGATAATACTGGAAATGATTTTTCCTAATGACAGGAGTTTCGTATGCATGAATTTCTTCTTCAGCTGCCTAAGGTAGAGCTTCATTTGCATATCGAAGGTTCACTAGAGCCTGAGTTAATGTTTGAGCTTGCCAAGCGAAATGGTATTGAGCTTCCTTATGCGACGGTTAAAGAAGCAAAAGCAGCTTACGATTTCGATGATCTACAGGGGTTCTTAAATCTTTATTACCAAGGCATGAGCGTGCTGTGTACTGAACAGGACTTTTATGACTTGGCGATGGACTATTTCCAACGTGCTCGTGGTGAAGGGGTGGTGCACATTGATATGCATTTTGACCCCCAGGCCCATCTCCAACGTGGCATTCCCCTTGACGTTGTGATGGCGGGATTGCTTCGCGCCAAAGAAGAAGCAGAGGCAACACTTGATCTGTCTGTTGGCATGATTATGGCCTTTTTGCGCGATCGTCCGGCTGAAGAAGCACTCAGCGTGCTTGAAAATGCTGCTCCGTACTGGAAGTTTCTGGATGCGATTGGTTTAGATAGCGCAGAGCGTGGTAACCCTCCGGCAAAATTCCAGGCGCTGTTTGCGCGAGCAAAACAGCTTGGTTTAGTGCGTGTTGCCCACGCAGGAGAAGAAGGACCCGCCGAATATATTGCTGAAGCGCTGGATCTCCTCGATGTTCAGCGAATTGACCATGGCGTTCGCTGCCTCGAAAGTGATGCAGTAGTTAAGCGGCTCAGGGAGCGTCAGATCGTTTTAACGGTTTGTCCGCTTTCTAATGTTAGTTTGAAAGTGGTTGATGATCTTCGAGAGCATCCTCTTCCCCAGTTGTTGAAAGAAAACCTTAAGGTAACAATTAGCTCAGACGACCCGGCTTATTTTGGAGGTGGGTTGCTGACAAATCATGTTGCCTGTGCAGAAGCATTTGGCTGGGATGCGGAGATGTTTCGCATGCTAAATCGTAATGCAATCGAGGAAGCTTTCGTTGATGAATCGCGTCGCCGAGAACTTTTGCAACGCCTTGATCGAGTGTGAAGGGAGCGCGGATCTCGTGTCTGTGGTGATTTGTTTAAACCATTGCCCATGTCACCGTTGCCAGCATAGGGATTGTCGCCATCTGTGATGAAGCTCTTACTAGCAGTTAAGCTGTGTTTTTAGGCGGTCGAACATCCTTTTGCTAGATGGCTATTAAACAAGATAAAAAAGTGTTGACGAACAAATAGAAATGGGTAGAATACGCCCCACATCGAACGGCAACGCCCTTCGGTAGCTCTTTAAAAATTTGATCAGGTAATTCATGTGGGCGCTTGCCGATGAGGGTGATAAATCACCAAATATCAAGGCAAGCGGTCATGAGAACGACAGTTTTTAAACGTAAGTTTTTAAACAATAGTTGAATGAATTCG
>Ga0208301_1000023_pt1 | contig 82054 bp, 77 predicted proteins | sample 25BtaG_FD_184100 | JGI IMG/M metagenome (GOLD analysis project Ga0208301, IMG submission 184100) | Marine viral communities from Cariaco Basin, Caribbean Sea - 25B_WHOI_OMZ_CsCl (SPAdes) (version 2) | ecosystem: Environmental > Aquatic > Marine > Oceanic | place: Caribbean Sea: Cariaco Basin...
AGGGCGCTTCTAGGCCCAGGCCGAGCGCCAGAATTTGGGTGCCGTCCATGTCATACCTACTGCCGTTGTAAAGACTATATTCTGGCCTAGCTCAGGGCATGAATTCCACACTCAGCGTCGAAGAGCCACTTTTTCAAACCGGCTGATATCGCCCTTGTTGTCTCGCCCAAAGGTGTAGCCAATGAACGGAGATGCGGTCCAATTTCCGCTACGGATAGCGTGCCACTCAATACCGTCGCGCACATTGATTGAGAGCTGATCGCCGTACGTCAGGTTAAGGACAGGCCACGCTTGTGTTTCATAGTCGTCGCTGCCCAGGTAATCAGGTGAGTAGGTTACGCCTGCGCCTATACTGCCTTCCCAGCTGTCCCCCAAGGCGGGGGCAACGAATGCGATGCTAATGAAAGCCGCTGCTAACCAGGGGGTGAGGCCCTTATAGTTAGAAGTGCTTTGAGTCGCACGAGAAACGAGAGTCGTCACGGGGTGTCCTTTAAATTGTTTAAACCTGCGAGATTGTATGTTTTTGTTTCAAGCTACTGCAAGCACTCTAGAGACTTGTGTGGCTCATGAGTTGAAACTATTTTCTATTTCATAGCTTAGGTTAGATAACTCAACGGCTATAGGGCGCACTGTGTGCACATGGCGCAGGGATAGCGCTATAGGGAAGTGCAAGCAAGGAGTGCTTGTGGTGCACAAGGATGCATGAACAGGAGGTTCGTGAAGAAAGATCAGGGAGGAACTGATAAAACCCCGGCCAGTGCGATGGTCGGGGTTTTTTTATGGGCAAACGGCACTGCTAGCTAACAAGCGTGATGATAAAACAGTGCGCTGAGTTTGCTTAATGGTGTGGATACCGCCGTTTGGCAATTCATGCAGCGTAGTGTCGCGCTGTTTTTGCCAGTGCCCTCAAGGCGAAATCGTTTTAGGTACGACGTTGTCGACGATTCTGCGTTGCCGCAGTGGCGGCAAATAATATCCACGCCATAGACTGTCGGGCTGATCATGATATGTCTCACGCTGACCTCCTACTGCAAGAGAGTTAATGGGCTCAGTCGTGGTAACGTCCGTGTAGAAATGCATCCGTGACGATGCTTAAAAAGTATAAACAGCAAACGGCTAGTTCGCTATTTATATAAGCTGCTATCTATTGGTGAGTAGGCCGTGAAAAATTTAAAAAACTTATGTTTTGATAGCCCAGGTTAATGTTTTTGACATATATGAGGTTCAAGGTAGGTAGCAACACAAGGAAAGGTGTTAAGGACGAACAAGCAGGATGGCTTGTTTAAACCAGGGATGCACGAACAGGACGTTTGTGAAGAAGGATTATGGAGGAAATACTGCTGCCCCGGCCGGGAATGGCCGGGGCTTTTTTAGGCTAGTGCTTGGCTACACTCGCTCTTCGCTAACTCTTCACTAACTTTCTTTTCACAACTTCTTGGCTTTTTTGGACTTTGACGCTTTTGGGGCTTCATCAGCATCAGGTTTGTCGCTGCCCTGATGGCTAAGCGGGCTGGCTTGGTCGAGCCGTGGATGGTTGTCCAGGAATTCCCGCTGCAGGTCAGGTAGGGCATCCAATGCTTTTAAGGTGTGGGTCAGCGCGTGAATGGCTGCGAGCACATCCTGAGTGTTGCCGGTTTCGGAAATAGTGTGCATGTTGCGGATCGGAAAGCCGATTGAGGTAGCTGCGCTATCAATCGAGGCCAGCACGCCAGCCATGCCATCAGTACCCGTATCCACACCGACGATGTCCCGCTGTAGGGGGATATCCTGCTCTTTGGCAGCGCTGGCGATAATGCGGTTGAGCTGTTCGCTGGCAATCGAGCCCACGGACATCGTGAAGCCTTTGCCCATTTCCAGCGGCTGCATGCGTTTGTCACCAATACCGGGGGCGGCTACGTAGTCGTGGTTAACGTCTACGCCAATCAGCGCGTCTGGCTTTAGTTCACCAGCCAATACGCGGCTGCCGAAACGGCCAATTTCTTCGTAGCTGGCAATGGCAAACAGCACGCGTACGTTTTCGGTGCCGCCAGCTGCTGCGATTAACTTCGCCACTTCTGCGGTAACAAAGCAGCCCAAGCCATTATCCAGGTAAGCGCCGTAGAAGGTATTCGGGCTAAAACCAGGGCGAATGGGGCGGTCAAAAATAATCGAATCACCCGGGCGAACGCCTAAATTCAGTACTTGCTGCTTTTTATTTTCGCCATGGATTTGCAGATCCAGGTAGATCTGCTCTTTTTTGATACCTTTGCTGCCATCGCGCTGTGCAGGATCAGAAAAGTGAATAGCGCCCAGGGCTTCTACTGTGCCGCCTTGGATGCAGCGGTAGCTGCCGGGAGCGTCAGGATCTTCGCTGAATAGCTTCACTTCATGGCCGATAAGTACGGTAGGTAAGAAGGAGTCAGTGTTGATCCAGATCTTGCCGTCTTCGCCAATCGAGCGAACCTGCATGCGGATTTTGTCTGCATGGCCGATGATCATCACTTTGAACATGTCATCGCGACCAGGGTGGGTATCCAGCACTACGCCAGCATTGCCTTTAAACTGATGCAGGTGCCAGCCGCTGGGTGCGAAGCTTTCAAAGTAGGGCTTCAGTACGCCGTAGGTCATGGCGCCTTCCAGGCCTACCGGGCTAGGGGCGGCAAGAATGTCGCGCATGATGTTGAACTGCGCGTCGGGCATCGGTTGCGTCCAGGGTTTGGCGCTGTCGCTCATGTTAAGCACTCTCCGTTGGGTGGTGTTTATCGCTTACTAGTCTGCCAGATTCTTGCTTCAGATGTGCATGGCTGGTTCGTCGAGTGAGACAAGAATTTTGGGCTTTGGTTATAAAATCCTCTAGGATAGGCGCTTTTTTCTGACAAGGTGGAAGGTCATGGCGTCTTCTGGGCAACCTCGCACTCAGTGGCTGGGCCGCTGGGGCTTTATGCTGGCAGCCACCGGTTCGGCGGTGGGGCTGGGCAATATTTGGAAATTCCCCTATATCACCGGGGAGTATGGTGGTGGGGCCTTTGTGCTGGTGTATCTGGCGTGCATTTTAGCCGTTGGCGTTCCAGTGATGATGACCGAAATTGCCTTTGGTCGGCGTGGGCGCGGCAGCCCGATTGATGCGATACGGCGCGTTGTCAATGAGTCTGGCCGCTCTTCTGCCTGGTCGCTGATCGGTTGGATGGCGATGCTTTGCGGCTTTATGATTCTGTCGTTTTATGTCGTGGTCGCAGGTTGGTCGTTCTCCTATTTATGGAAAATGCTTACCGGTGGCCTTGCAGGCAGTAGCGTTGATGACATGGCGGCGGTCTTTGGAGCCAATAATGCCAACCCGTTCATTCTGGGCGGTTGGAGCACCCTGGTGGCAGTGCTGACCATGGTGATTGTGGGCAAAGGCGTTCAGGAAGGTATCGAGAAAAACGTCAGTTGGATGATGCCCGGGCTGGTGCTTATGCTCATTCTGCTGATTATTTTTGGCGTGTTTTCCGGTGGGTTTGGCGAGGCAGTAAGTTTCTTGTTCTCGTTCAACGCGGGCAGCCTCTCCAGTGAAGGCATGCTGGCGGCGTTGGGTCATGCCTTTTTCACCTTGTCGTTGGCATCCGGTGCGATTCTGACTTACGGTAGCTACTTGCCCAAAGGTGCATCCATTGGGCGTACCACGATAAGCGTGGCCATTGCTGATACCGTGGTTGCGCTAATGGCGGGGCTGGCGATCTTTCCGGTTATTTTTGCTAACGGGATGAATCCTGGTGAAGGGCCGGGGCTTATTTTTATGAGCTTGCCGCTGGCCTTCCAGGCGATGCCCATGGGCACGCTATTTGGCATTCTGTTTTTCTTGATGCTCTCGATGGCGGCGCTGACCTCGTCTATTTCGATGGTGGAAGCCACGGTGTCGTGGTTATGCGACAACAAAGGCATGACCCGTAAATCGGCCTCTTGGGCGACGGGCATCGTGCTATGGCTGATCAGCACGCTGGCGATGCTGTCGTTTAACCTGGGCGCTGATTGGACACTGGCGGGTAAAAACTTCTTTGACTGGCTGGATTATTTGACCTCGCGCTGGATGATGCCGCTGGGTGGCCTGGGTACGGTCGTGTTGGCGGGATTTGTGCTGAAAAGCGAAACCTTCCGCGACGAACTGGGCCTCGCACCGTTGCCTTATACGCTATGGCTGACCATGGTGCGCTACGTTAGTCCGTTGGGTATTTTGGTTATCTTTGCTGATGCCTTAGGGCTTTACCAAGTTTCGTTCGCGGTGCATTGGCCGTGGCTGCTAGCGGTTTTGCTGGTCATGGTCGCAGTGGGGGAGACTCTAAGCCCGCGGCTGCGCCAAGCGCTGCGCTCGCGCTAGCCGCTGTTGTTCACGCTTCGCCCTGGCAGCTGCAATGGCGCCAGGGTGAGTACCTGCTTCCATGAGTTCGTCCCAGCAGGTGGTGTAACGGTTAGAGCGGTGTGCACAGCGCAACTGCCACGGTGCTTCCGCTTCTGTCATTCCAAAACGAATCGTGCCTTGCCCCATGCGCTGGTTAATCGCGTCAACGGTGTTCATTAAGTGCGGGTGCGCTTTATGTGAAGGCTGCAACAGCGAAAGCTGATACTGCTGTGCATCGACTAAGTCCAATAGCATGACACCGGCTTTGATAAACTGAAAACCCGGCCGATACATCTGTTCCAACCCTTCGCGAACGGCTTCTAAAATGATGCGGGTATCGTCACTTGGCGATGCCAGTGGAATCATCGCGCTAGGTGAAAGCTGAGGCTGGTCTTTACGATGGCGGTTGGTGTTTAGAAACAGTAACACGGCGCGGGTAAGGCTTTTCTGCTGGCGCAGTTTTTCGGCACTACGCTGAGCATGGCGGCGCAGCGCTGCGTGCAACTGCGCTTTTACCCCGGTTGCTTGGCCAAAAGAGCGTGATGTCATAATACGCTGACGCGGCGCTTCTAGTGCGTTCATTGCCAAGCAGGAGGTGCCACGTAGCTCTAGCACTGTACGTGCAAGCACCACTGAAAATCGTTTGCGAAGCTGCTTTGGATCGCACTCCCGCAACTGCCACGCCGTGCGAATACCACTCACTGCAAGCCGTTCTGCTAAGCGTCTGCCGACGCCCCATACGTCATTGACCGGCAGCTGTTTAAGCAGCGCCATCGTGGTCGGGCTATTGGCAGTGAGTAGGCAGACGCCTTGGTAGTGAGGCTGCTGTTTGGCCACGTGATTAGCGAGCTTGGCTAGCGTATGGGTAGGTGCCAGCCCTACGCATACGGGCAGCCCTAAATAGCGGCGAACACGGCGGCGGACAACTTCCCCGAGCGCTTGGCATTGGGCGTTGCTGAAGCCATCCAGGTAGATAAACATTTCATCAATAGAGTAAGGCGCGACGTCTGGGCAGGCATCCCGCAGTAGCTGGGCGAGCCGTGCGGACATGTCGCCATATAGCTCGTAGTTAGATGACAGTAAGTGAATCTCTCCCCGTCGACGCAAACCTTGCAGCTGAAAAGAGGGAGTGCCCATGGGGATTTCCAAGGCCTTCATTTCGGCCGAACGGGCGATCACACAGCCATCGTTATTCGACATCACGCCCACGGGTTTGCCTTCAAGCGCGGGGTTAAAAACGCGCTCGCAGGAAACATAAAAATTATTGGCATCAACAAGGCCAATCATGGCAAATACTCATGCACCACAGCGCGCACCACCCCCCATAGCTGGCAGTTTGTCTCTGCTAACGGCAGCGGTGGATAGTGAGGATGTGCCGAGCAGAGGTGTGGCGTGCCTTGATAGAGTGCATAACGCTTTATCAGTACTTCCTCTTCAAACATGGCGACCAGAATATGCCCTAAGCGGGGCGGTATGCTGCGATCTACCACCAGCAAATCACCTTCAAATATCCCCCAGCCTTCCATGCTGTCGCCCGCGGCGGTGAGATAAAACGTATGGTTGGGGTGTTTAATCAACCGCTCATTGAGATCCAGCGTGCGTGGTTCGTAATCTTGAGCAGGTGAGGGGAAGCCGCTAAACCCAGCACGGCCGTATAACGTTGGAAATGGCAACGGCCGAGAGGTTAACGGCAGGGCTGTCGCAACCATCGTTGTTGGAAATGTGCTCGTTGTTAACGCACTTGTTGTAAACGTGGCTGTTTCTGATGAGGCGGGTTGGGACGGCATCATCGGCATCCTCATGAATAAATAATGTACTTTTATACTGTTTTTATAACCAGTATTTGAGGGCAGTATTTATTCATGGGAGAAAAATTGCAAGCGATGCGCAGTGCTGTGTGTCTGGGGAGTATTGGCTCAAGGGAGCTATTGGCTTAGCGAGCAAGCCACAGGCCAACCACCAACGCACTGATCACGGTAATCAAGAACACAAGATTGCGAGCGCGGGTGTCACGACGTGGTTTCATAGTCATTTTCCTGTTGGTCATCATCGTTAAGAGCATTTCGAAGCAGTCTCAGCAGGCAGCGATATCTGTATAAAAGCGGCAGATGCGCTGCGCTTAGCATGGTAACGTTTACGTCCTAGAGCGTCATCTGACGTATATAACATTGCTTGGTTATCCGGCTTTTAAGAGATCCTGTTTATGAATGAATCGACCCACGTTGCTACCGCTGCGCAGCCACTTTCCCTGGCGAATGGTCGGCTGGCGGCGCTTAGCTGGGGGCGTAGCACTGCGCCTACCTGGGTGGCGCTGCATGGTTGGCTAGACAACGCGGCGAGCTTTAGCCGGCTGGCGCCGCTGTTGGTGAAAGCACTGGATATTCGCATTGTAGCGATCGACTTCCGTGGTCACGGGCACTCAGCTCATGCGCCTGCAGGAAGCGACTATGCACTATGGGACTATACCCACGACGTGCTGGATACCATGGAGTCATTAGAGATCAAAAAGGCGACGCTACTTGCTCACTCGATGGGGGCCGCCGTGGCTTGCCTAGTCTCGGCAGCGCTGCCTGAGAAGGTGGATAAGCTAATTCTGTTAGATGGCTTAGGCGCATTAAATACACCTGCTGAAGAGACGGCCAGCCAACTACGTAAAGGGCTAGTGGCCTATCGGCGGCCGCTTTCCCGTCCTCCTCGTTATCCCGATGTTGAGAGTGCAGTTGCCGCGCGGGTAGCCGGAGGTGTCACGCCGCTGGACAGCATCACCGCCACGCCACTTGTCGAGCGTAACACCCAGGCCACTGCCGATGGGCATGTGCAAATGCGCACTGATAGCCGTTTACTAAAGCCTTCTTTGGTGCGCTTTACGCCCCAGCAGGTGTTGGCGCTACTGGCGGAGATTCAAGCCCCGGTGCTATTGATAGAGGGGGAGCGAGGTATTTTAGGCGAACGGGATTGGGCAGCAAAAGCGCGCCAAGCAGTACCACAGTTAACGCGCCATGTACTCGCGGGTGGCCATCATCTGCACCTTGAGCCACAATCGGTTCATCGCGTGGCCAGCACAATCAGTCAGCAAGTGTAGCGGGTACCTGATTGCTCGCGTTAGGAAGATGACGATGAAGAAAAAAGTAGCGCATGTTGTTAAAACACCTGTGGCAAGCAGCGGCTTGAATGGCGGTAATAAGGTTGCGCTGGTATTAGGGAGTGGAGGGGCAAGGGGCTATGCCCATATCGGTGTTATCGAAGCATTAGAAGCGCGCGGCTTCGAGATAATTTCGATTGCCGGTTGCTCTATGGGCGCGCTAATTGCTGGTATTTATGCCGCTGGAAAGCTGCCTGAATACCGGGAGTGGGTGTGTAACCTGGACTATTTAGATGTGCTCAAATTGGTCGATGTGACCTGGAGCCCGATGGGCGCCATGCGCGCGAATAAGGTCATGAGCAAGCTAGAAGAGCTGGTCGGCGATATGCTGATCGAAGACCTGCCTATTCCGGTGACGACCGTCGCAACGGATCTGATTCGTCAACGTGAAGTGTGGTTTCAAAATGGCCCTTTACTCCAGGCAATCCGTGCTTCTATTGCAGTCCCCGGCGTGATTACGCCGGTACATGTGGGTGGCCAGGTACTCGTTGATGGCGGTTTGCTGAACCCACTGCCGATCATGCCAATATTAGCCACCCACGAAGCGGATTTTGTGGTGGCGGTTAACGTGACGGCGCACAGCCCACAACCGATCACCTTAGAGGAGTTGTTACCCAGCGAAGATACAAGCGACAGCCGCACCGTGTTAGAGCGCAACCGCGACGCCAATATTGGCGGTTGGATGGACGATGTGCGTGCCACCACGCGCCGCCTGTGGGATGGGCTGGGGGGTAGCAATGGTGAAGAGAGCGACGTTGATGAAACCGTTGACCTGCGTGGTCGGCGTGAATGGGGCAAGCTCGATATGATTTTAGAGTCGTTTGATATCACCCAGGCGGCGCTGGCGAAGTATAAAATCGCAGGCTATCCGCCGGATGTATTGATCGAAATTCCCAAAACTGTTTGCAGCACTTACGAGTTTCACCGCGCCAACGAATTAATTCGGCTGGGTCGACACCTTGCTGATGAAGCGTTAGAGCGCCGCATGCCTAGCATTGCTTCGGATGCGACGGAGTGACATAGCCGCCTACTGCCCGCGCTTGCGCAGCAGAATATACACCGCGCCTGTACCGCCATCGATATCGGTAGCGGAGCAGAACGCCAAGACGCCGGGCCACTCTCTTAACCACGCATTGGTATGGCTTTTAAGCACCGGAAAGTCTGAGGTGGTGCCCCAGGCCTTACCATGTACGACTAGAACGCAGCGCATGCCTTGTGCAGCGGCATCGCGCAAAAAACTTTCCAGCTCAATCCTCGCTTCTTCTAGGGTATAGCCGTGTAAATCCAGCCCCGCTTGCCACGTGGTTTGGCCACGTTTTAACTGGCTAAAGGTGCGCCAAGGCAGGTCGGGCACGCTGAATTCCAGATACTCTGAGGGGCGTACCGCCTCTACTCGACCGTCGGTCGTGCGACCGCTGGTTTGCAGCGTGTTGCTCTCTACCGCCGCTTGTCGACGTGCTTGCTGAGCAGCTTCGTCGTTGCGCTTAGGCTTGCCTGGATCAGCTTGATTACTGGCAATACGGCGCACGCCTGCTGCCTGCAGCGCTTGGCGAAAGGCACTGATATCGTCGTCGTTGGGCAGGTGTCGCGTCATGGTCGGCTCAAATAGAGAAATGAAGTGTTAACAAATAAGCATAATTGAGAAGCGCACAGTATAGCGAGCTTGTCGTTGCTGTGAACTGTTGCTGTGAACTGTTGCTGTGAACCGTTCCTGTAAACCATGGCTGTGAACCGTCCACCGTGAACCACGCGCTGTGAACCAGACGGCGTCAAAGGTACAATCCTTCCATGAACTTTTTACACGCCAGGAGCCGCTGTGACCACGCATCTCAATGATGAGACCTCCCATTCAATGCTTTCGTTGCCGGAATCGGCATTGGTGAGCGAGCTTTTTACACTGCGCGATTACTTACGCTGGGTGTCCAGCGAGTTTTATCTGGCGGGGTTGCACTATGGGCATGGTACGGAATCGCCCTGGGACGAAGCCGTTGCGCTTTGCTTAGGCGCACTGCATCTGCCATGGAACGTCGACCCGGCTGTGCTGGATGCTCGTTTGCTGCCAATAGAGCGCGAACGCATCATTCGCTTGGCGCGAGAGCGGGTGACAACTCGCCGCCCGCTGCCTTACTTACTGGGCGAAGCTTTTTTTGCAGGGTTCCCGTTCAGCGTTGACGAACGCGTGTTAATTCCGCGCTCGCCGATTGCTGAATTGATTGAAGACGGCTTTGCTGCATGGTTCCCGGAAGAGCCGCCTGCCCGAGTATTGGACTTATGTACCGGTTCTGGCTGCATCGGCATTGCCACGGCATTGGTGTTACCTACCTGCGAGGTGGCGTTAGCGGATATTAGCCAGGATGCTTTAGCGGTTGCTCGTCAAAACATTACTCGTCACGACGTTGGTGATCGCGTGCGGGCTGTTGAGTCCGATGTGTTTGATAGCCTGGAAGGGCAGCGTTTTGACCTGATTGTATCTAACCCACCTTATGTGGATGCGCGTGATCTGGCCACCATGCCTGCCGAGTTCCGCCATGAGCCAGCTCTGGCGTTAGGCGCTGGTAACGACGGGTTGGATATCGTGCGACGCATTCTGCGTGAAGCACACCAGCACTTAAACGACGAGGGCTGGCTGATTGTTGAAGTTGGCAATTCCGATCGCCATGTGGAGGCTGCTTTCCCTGAAGTACCCTTTATCTGGCTTGAATTCGAGCGTGGCGGCCAGGGTGTTTTTGCCTTGAGCGCCGCTGAACTCGACGCCCATGCGGCGTCTTTTGTGTAAGGAACTAACGCCCATGTCTGGCAATACCTTTGGCAAGCTATTTACCGTTACCACGTTTGGTGAGAGTCACGGCCCTGCTTTAGGCGCTATTGTTGACGGTTGTCCGCCTGGCATACCGATCAGTGAAGCAGACCTGCAGATCGACCTAGACCGCCGCCGTCCAGGTAGCTCTCGACACACCACTCAGCGTAAAGAGCCGGATCAGGTGCGGATCCTTTCTGGCGTGTTTGAAGGCAAGACCACGGGGACGTCGATTGGTTTATTGATTGAGAACACCGATCAGCGCTCCAAAGACTACTCTAAAATCAAAGATCAATTCCGTCCCGCCCACGCTGACTACACCTATCATCATAAGTATGGTCACCGCGACTATCGGGGCGGCGGTCGTTCTAGCGCGCGAGAAACAGCCATGCGTGTTGCTGCTGGTGCTATTGCCAAGCAGGTACTGGCCGCGCAAGGGATTCAGATTCGCGGTTATATGAGCCAGTTGGGGCCCATTAAAATCGAATTCAAAACCTGGGACGCGGTAGCCGAAAATGCCTTTTTCTGCCCTGACCCGGACAAAGTGGCCGAACTTGAAGCCTATATGGACCAGCTACGTCGGGATCAAGATTCCGTAGGCGCTGAAATAACCGTGATTGCCGACGGTGTGCCGGTCGGGTTAGGCGAGCCGGTCTTCGACCGTTTAGATGCTGATCTGGCGCATGGTTTGATGAGCATCAATGCGGTAAAAGGGATAGAAATCGGCGCTGGATTTGGTTGCATTGCTCAGCGTGGCAGCGAGCACCGCGACGAGATGACGCCCGAAGGGTTTCTATCTAATCACGCGGGCGGGGTGTTGGGCGGAATCTCCAGTGGCCAGCCGATCGTCGCTCGATTAGCGTTGAAGCCAACGTCAAGTATTACTACGCCAGGGCGATCAATTGATGTACATGGTCAGCCAGTTGAGGTAATAACGAAAGGCCGCCATGACCCGTGTGTCGGTATTCGTGCGACGCCTATCGCTGAGGCGATGATGGCGATCACACTGCTAGATCATTGGCTACGTCATCGTGGACAGAATGGGGATGTTAGCGTTGACACGCCGCGTTTAGAACAACAATAACAGCACGGTGCGCCTAGCGTAACGCTGCTACACTCTAGGAAGATGGTTAAGGAGTCGCCTATGAAGATCAACGTTGAATTTGACCTGACACCGGATGAGTTTCGCCAATCGCTAGGGCTACCGGATGTTGAGGCGTTTCAGCAAAGCCTGCTGGAAAATATTCAGCGGCAAATGGAGTCAGGGGTGGATGGCTATGACCCTATGAGTCTAATGCGTCCTTTCCTGCAGCAGCCGATGATGCAACAAGGTCTGTCCCAAGGGTTAGCCAACTTCGGCACATATCAACAGATGATGTTGGATATGTTGCGCAAAGCGGGCTCCTCCGGCAGCGGTGCCGAACAGGATGGCGGCACAGGTCAAGGCGAGTCTCAAGAGGCTACCAAGTCAGCAGCGTCAGGTACAGGTAGAAGCGCATCAAGTCCGAGAAGCTCCAAAGCGAAAGCGACGGCTTCTTCGCGCTCTCGCACTAAAGGGTAGAACTGTCATGTGAAATGTGTAGCGTTGTTGAGCGTACCGCTAAGAATGTTGCAAAGCAGCATTACAGCGTTTACTCTTTTTGCAGTGCAGCAATTTTGCCATGTGATGAGCCACTCCAGGCTCATGCCAAGGAATGAGAGACAGGAGCAGACACTATGCAAGATAAAATGATGGACGCCTTTAGTACCCAAACCCGCCAAATGTTTGAGCCAATGCGTAAGATGAACTCGCTGATGCTCAACAATATGGAAAAAATGACCCAGTATCAGCTGGAAGCAATGAAACGCTACAGCCAGATGGGCACCGAGCGTATTCGTAGCGCGACGGAAATTGACGATGCAGAGAGTCTGCGTGATTTTGGCACCAAACAAGCCGAAATGATGAACGAGCTTTCTCAGCAGATGCAGGAAGATGCCCGCGTCATGGGTGAGATGAGTTTGCAGTTCAAATCTGAAATGGAAAAGCTGTTCAGCGAAGCTGGGCAGAAGATGAGCGAGCAAGCCACCTCAGCCGCGAAAAGTGAACAACCTGCGAAAGCGACTAGCCAGTCTTCACGCAAAAGCTAAACGCAACTATGTTCGCGGCGCCTTTAAGGCGCCGCGTTCTTTTGGATGATGTGCCTGGGCAAAGAATGCCAAGCAGGTGAGGGGAGAGTGAGTATGCTGTCAGGATGGAAAATGCCGTCTCAAGGTGTTTCTCAAGAAGAGCTTGAAGCATGGAAAGTGCAGCTAAGCAATGTTGGTGAACAGTACAAAGGCCTACTTGAGGATTTACTGTCACGGATAGCCCCTAGTGAAGCTGCTGACTCCGTCTACAGTGATATGCGTGAAAGCTTTGAAGCTGCCGCGCAATCGCTGATGAGTAACCCTAACTTGTTGTGGCAAACCCAGTCGCGCCTTATGCAAGATCAGTGGCTGCTGTGGCAACAGGGTGTGCGCGCTATGTCTGGCGAGCAGGTGACGCCATTGATAACGCCAGCTAAAGGTGATCGTCGCTTTAAAGACGAAGCCTGGACGCAAGAGCCTTACTACTTAGCGATTATGCAGCAGTATCTGCTGTTTTCGCAGATGGTAGAGGAGCTCATAGAGGGCCTGGATGGCTTAGACCCGACGCAAAAGCGTAACTTGGCGTTTTATGCTCGGCAATTGGTAAACGCCATGTCGCCGACTAACTTCGTGTCGACTAATCCGGAAGTGATGCGCTGTACCTTGGAAACTCGTGGGCAGAACTTGGTGGATGGTTTGACGCGTCTGCGCGAAGACTTGGCGAACTCAGCCGAAGGTATCAATGTACGCATGACTGATCGAAGTGCCTTTGGTATTGGCGATAACATTGCGGTTACCCCGGGTGCCGTGGTGTATGAAAATGAGCTGATTCAGCTGATTCAATACACCCCCACTACGGAAAAAACCTTTAAAACGCCACTGTTGATCGTGCCCCCATGGATCAATAAGTACTACATTCTTGACCTGCGGGAAGATAATTCGCTGGTCAAGTGGATGGTGGATCAAGGGCATACGGTATTTCTGATTTCCTGGCGTAATCCTGGCCCTGAGCAGCGTGACATCACCTGGGCTGATTACATGCAAATGGGCCCCATTAGCGCGATGGAGGCCATTGAGCAAGCCTGTGGCGAGAAGTCAGTCAACCTGTTGAGCTACTGTGTGGGCGGGACGCTAACCGCTTCAACGGTCGCTTATCTGACAAGCACGCGGCGTGGTCGCAAGGTGAAGTCTGTTACTTACATGGCGACGCTGCAAGATTTCCGCGATCCTGGTGATATTGGCGTATTCCTTAACGAGCGCGTGGTTGAGGGAATCGAAAGCACGCTAGCCATAAAGGGGTATTTAGATGGCCGCTCAATGGCTTATACCTTTAATTTATTGCGTGAGAATGACCTGTTCTGGTCGTTCTATATTAATAATTATCTGAAGGGCGAAACGCCTGCCGCGTTTGATCTGCTGTATTGGAATACCGATGGCACAAACCTGACAGCAGGTACGCATGCTTGGTATCTGCGCCATATGTATTTAGAAAACCGCTTGGTCGAGCCGGGTGGCATTGAGTTAGACGAGGTGAAGATTGACCTTCGTAAAATATCGGCGCCTTGCTATTTCATATCGACGAAAGAAGATCACATCGCTAAGTGGAACAGTACGTACTATGGGGCACTGTTGCCCAAAGGGCCGGTGACGTTTGTGTTGGGTGGTTCTGGCCATATTGCGGGCATTGTGAACCCTCCTCATAAGAATAAATACGGCTATTGGACCAACGATGCGCTGCCCGAAACGCATGATGCGTGGCAAGAAGGCTCGACCTTTAATGAAGGTTCCTGGTGGCCGCATTGGCAGGCCTGGGTAACGGAGAACGGCTATGCAGATCCTGATCCGGAAAAAATGGTGCCCGCGCGTCAGCCTGGAGAAGGTGAGCTAAGTATTATTGAAAGCGCTCCTGGTCGCTATGTGAAAATGACGATTCCTGAGGTACTGGGCGAACTCCCTACCAAGCAATGACTTGCCTCCACAAAGTGGTGGGCTGATGACAAGCCGTTATGTATACCTGCGTGCGAACGGTAACATTTAGAGTGGTGAAAATGGCGGTGTATGTCTCAATAAGGGTGACTAAATGAGGCATCATCGCCATTTGCGTCTCTACTAAGTATGCTTGGCCTAAAGCAAGTTGCCGCACTCCTTACCGTTAAGCGAGGTTCTTGCCATGCCCCCGACTGCCCGCTCTTTATTTTCGCCAGTGTTAGCAGATGCCCACGCTCATCATAGCCACGGGGCATGCTGTTGTGGGTCGCCGATATTGCAACGCTTTCATGAACGGGTGATGGCAGAAATAACCCGTCGCCAAATGCTTGGGGGAACAGCGGCGGTGATGGCACTCTTCGCAGGTTTACATGTGCCGTTTGCCGTTGGCCAACAACCAAAAGCCGACGATGGACCGCTACTGTTAACCAATTTAAGCCTGTTTGATGGCAGTGGTGGCCCGCTGCGTGATGGCGTATCCGTCAGAGTAGAGAATGGCCGTATCGACGCTATTCTGGACGGTAGTGGCGAGGTGGATGGTATTAATGTCATTGATTGCGGCGGTCGTGTATTGATGCCCGGTTTGATTGATGCCCATTGGCACACCACCTTGGCAGCCATCTCTCAGATGGAAGCCATGACTGCTGATATTGGCTATGTGCATTTGGTGGCAGCCAGAGAAGCAGAGCGAACCTTAATGCGTGGCGTGACTTCAGTTCGGGATGTGGGAGGGCCATCGTTTGCGTTAAAGCGTGCTATTGATGAAGGGGTCGTGAATGGCCCTAGGGTGTTTCCCGCAGGGGCGATGATTTCTCAAACATCGGGGCACGGTGATTTTAGAATGCGCCATGACGTACCTCGTGGTAGCACAACGCCGCTAAGTGAAGCAGAACGTCAGGGCGTTGCAATGATTGCGGATGGTGAGGCTGAAGTGCTCAGGCGCACACGCGAGCAACTAATGCTAGGCGCCTCGCAGATTAAATTGATGGCAGGCGGTGGAGTCGCATCGCTCTACGACCCTTTAGACAGTACTCAGTTTACAGAACGAGAACTACGCGCAGCGGTTGAGGCTGCCGATGACTGGGGCACCTATGTGATGGTGCATGTGTATACGCCGCGTGGTATCCAGCGCGCTTTGCGGGCTGGTGTTAAGTCGATTGAACATGGCCAATTGGCCGATGAAGAGTCGGTAAGAATGATGGCTGGAGAGGGCGCATGGTGGAGCCTTCAGCCTTTCCTACAAGATGAAGATGCCAACGTTTATCCTGATGCCGCGCGCCGAGAGTCTCAGCGCCAAGTGGCTGAAGGCACCGTACGCGCTTATGAAATGGCGCAGCGGTTTAATGTGAAAACTGCCTGGGGTACAGACATTCTTTTTAGCCCTAAAAACACCCCGAACCAGTTGCGACATTTGGCAAAATTGACGCGCTTTTACGATCCGCTAACCGTATTGGCAATGGCAACTGGGCATAACGGTGATTTGTTGTCACTTTCCGGTCCTCGTAATCCCTATCCTGGTGTACTTGGACGAATTGAACCGGGTGCACTAGCTGATCTCTTGGTCGTCGATGGCGATCCAAGTCGCGATCTAGACTTTCTGAACGATCCAGAGAACAATCTGCGAATGATTATGAAAGGTGGGCGAATTTATAAAGAGCAGCTATAACAACAACCGCTGAATATAATTTTAAAAATTTTCTGTTAAAGCGATATTTTATTACTTGATGATCAGTGCCTGGATAACATTAAGCGGGCACTGATCATAGGTAACCATTGGTTCGATAGTATCTACACTCTTGCAACGCATGCATCAGCACTTGGCACTGCGACAATAATTCAACTGATACGCATGGCTTAAGCAAGGGCGACTACGCCTCCCTTGCCCGCTGGAAACGACCTTCTTGGTCTTAACGCTTGCGTATCAAGCCTGGTAACAGTAGCAGGCCAGCGAGTAGCCATGCAGGCCAACTACCCGTGCGGGTAAACGGTGTTGCCCCTTCCATGGCGTGAAATTCGCCAATAAGGTAGGTGGTTTCAAATTGTGCGGCGCTATCTACCAGCTCGCCACGGGGATTAATAATCGCGGTAATGCCGTTGCTAGTAGCGCGCACGACATAGCGGCCATTCTCTAGCGCGCGCAGACGGGCCATTTGCAAGTGTTGGTGTGGACCAATGGAAGCACCAAACCAAGTGTCATTAGATACCGTTACAATCACGTCGCTATCTGCTGCGCGTTGTGCAACCAACTGTGGGTAGATAATCTCATAACAAATAGCGTTGCCAATGGTCACGCCAGCGGCTTGCATGGACGTTTGTTCGGAGGCGCCTTTAGAAAAACTCGACATCGGCAGATCAAAGAAGTCGATCGCACCCCGTAATACACTTTCAAGCGGCAAGTATTCACCAAACGGCACGAGATGCTCTTTTTGGTAGCTACCCTCTACGTTGCCAATACCAATCACACTATTGAAATAACGGTTGTCTTCGTCGAGTTGGACAATGCCGGTTAATAGCGCAGTGCTGGGCGGTAAGTTGGCTTGTACGCGTTCTAACACCGGGCGAGCTTGGTTATCGATCATTGGTAGGGCGGTTTCGGGCCACAAAATGAGGTCGGCATCATCCGCGACACGGCGGGTTAAATCGCTATATGTATTGGCTGCTACGCGCTGGCCTTCGGAGGTCCACTTTAATAGCTGGGGCAGGTTACCCTGAAGTAGCGCAACGCGGGTGGGCTCGCTTGCTGGTGTTGTCCAAAGTGAGGGCAGTGCCAGCGGGGTGAGCCAAATAGCGGCTAATGGCAGTGCTGCCCACCATTGGCGTCGCAGCAGTTCAGCGCCTAAAGTTCCGGTGAGCACAACCAGTAAGGAAAGCAAATAAACGCCGCCTACTGGCGCCCAGTTAGCCAGCGGTGAATCCACATAGCTGGAGCCAACTAGCAGCCACGGAAAGCCGGTAAACAGATAAGTGCGTAGCACTTCCCCTAGCACCCATGCCCCTGCAAAGCTAGCCAATGCCCAGTGCGGGCTGCAAAAACGTCGATAAAGCCAAAACGTGCCTGCAAAAAAGAGGGCTAATACGGACACAAACAGAGCGGTTAGAAATACCGCCAGGGGAACGCCGGTATAGCCATAATCGTGAATGGATACGTATACCCAAGAAGTGCCGCTGGTGAAGAGCGCTACGCCGTATAGCCAGCCTTTTAGCGCTGCTTGAGCAGGACTTAATGTATGCAGGCCAACATAAAGCAGACCGATGGCGATAGGTCCTAGCCACCATAATTCAAATGGTGAAGCGGTAAGCGTCGTGAAACCACCGGCCACCAGGGCAGCCAGCAGTTGAAGTGCAAAAGTGGGCGTCAACCCCATGGTGATATCCTATCGGCAGGTTGAAGTGGGCGGTTAGCTAGCCGTCGCTGTGGTCGCCATCGGTAGCATTTTCACTGGCGTCATCGGGATAAGCTTCCAGCAATCGGATGCGCCGATTATCGGCATTAAGAATGACGAACCGCCAGCCGCCCAGGCTCGTATGTTCGCCACGGCCTGGTAAGTGGCCAAATTGTTGCATCACAAGGCCGCCCACGGTATCGAATTCGTCATCTGAAAATTCGCTGCCAAAGCGTTCGTTGAAGTCTTCAATCGGTGTGAGAGCACGAATGGCGAAGTGGCCATTGTCCAGCGTGCGGATATCGTCCTCTTCATCGGTATCATGCTCATCTTCGATATCCCCAACGATCTGCTCCAGAATATCTTCGATAGTAATAATGCCCGCTGTGCCGCCGTACTCATCTACCACAATGGCCATGTGATTGTGGGTATCACGAAACTCTTTCAGCAAGCTGTTTAGGCGTTTGGACTCGGGAATAAACATTGCCGGGCGCAGCACGTCTTCCAGCTTAAAGGCATCGCGGCTTTCTTGCGTTTGAGAGAGCAGGGGGAGCAAATCTTTAACCAGTAAAATGCCTTTTACATCGTCAAGATTCTCGCCAATGACCGGATAGCGGGAGTGCCCTGTTTCTTGAATTAATGGCAAATAGCCATCGCTGGTTTGATCAAGGGTAATGGCCGACACCTGAGAGCGTGGAATTAATATTTCACGCACTTGCTGATCGCTGATTTCAAGAGCGCCTTCAATAATCATAATAGCGTCTTGATCTAGCTTCAGTTTCCCTGCGGTGTGGCGTAAAAACGTCATTAGCTCATCGCGGGAGCTAGGTTCGTCATTGTCTCCGGAAAGGGCGCCAAAGAGTTTCTCGAGCCAGGATTTTTGATTTGAGTTGCTCGATCGGTCTTCGCTCATTGCGTCTAATCTCTCTATTACGTGCAAATAGTGACTTGCAAATAGTTGTGTGCAAACAGTACGTCAAAGCACTACTAAAAAACAGCTATGAAACCTCTGATTAACTACGCTTGGCCATACCGCGTCAAAAATCGCCTCGTGGGCGAGTCCGGTTAAAATGCCCATTTACAACCCGTAAAAGCGAACGCGAGCCCGGCCCTTTTTGGTTAATTTTTGCCTTGTCTGGCCTGCGCTCATCACATTAATCAGAGGCTCCCTATGTGAAGATGGCTACAGGTAAACCGTCTGTCGTTTTATCACTGAGTCGGGGGATACACCACCCTAAAAGCAATTATCGATCAGGTTAACAGCTTACTCGTGATACGGGTCAGGAATATTGAGAGTGGCAAGCAGCTCGCGCTCTAATTGTTCCATTTCTTCCGCTTCTTGCTCTTCAATGTGGTCATAGCCCATTAAGTGCAGTGTGCCGTGCACCACCATGTGCGCGTAATGATGCTCAAGAGGCTTCTGTTGTTCTTGGGCTTCACGGGCAACCACGGCATGGCAAATAATCAGGTCGCCAAGTAACGGTAAACAGACGCCGGGAGGATTCTCAAAAGGAAACGAGAGTACGTTGGTTGATTTATCATTACCCCGATAATCTCGATTGAGTGCTTGGCTTTCTGCTTCATCCACAAAGCGAATCGTCAGCTCTAAGCGGTCATCATCGGGGTGGTGTGAGAAGACGCAGCCCACCCAGTGGGTGAGCTGCTCAAGGGTAGGAAGCAACGGCTCATTGATAGCCGCCTGGCGGTCAATCACGATGCTATTCATCGAGGTGCCTCTCCTGCTGCGCGCTCAAGTGCCTGCATGCGGGCTTCGCGCTCCTGTTGGCGAGCTTCGCGGCGAGCGCGTTCCTGAACTTCCTGCTGTGACTCAAACTCGTCATAGGCTTCAATGATCCGCTGCACCAGCGGGTGACGTACAACGTCTTTCGCAGCAAAGTGGGTCACGCCGATGCCGGGGGTGTCCTTCAGCACATCCAGCACCTGTGAAAGGCCAGAACGCTGTCCGCGGGGAAGGTCTACCTGGGTAATATCGCCGGTAATCACCGCTGTCGAACCAAAGCCAATCCGTGTCAGGAACATTTTCATTTGCTCCGGCGTAGTGTTCTGGCTTTCGTCCAAAATGATGTAGGAGTTATTCAGCGTACGCCCACGCATATAAGCCAGCGGGGCAATTTCGATCACCTGGCGCTCAATCAGCTTAGCGACCTGCTCGAAGCCGATCATCTCGTACAGCGCATCGTAGAGCGGGCGGAGGTAAGGGTCGATTTTCTGAGCAAGGTCACCAGGTAGAAAGCCAAGCTTTTCGCCTGCTTCTACTGCTGGGCGAACTAACAGGATGCGGCGCACTTCCTGCTGATTCAGCGCTTCTACTGCCGCGGCAACCGCCAGGTACGTTTTTCCCGTACCGGCAGGCCCAATGCCGAAATTGATATCGTGCTCGCGAATGCTTTGTACGTATCGCTGCTGATTGAGGCCGCGAGGTTTAATCATGGCACGCGGTGTACGCATGATCACGTCGTCGCTGCTAATGTCGCTATCCTCATCTTCTTCTAGCGCTTCTAAGCCAGATTCCTGAAGGAAGAGGTGAACTGTGTCTGCGTCAAGTTCTTCTGCCGCAGTTTCACGGTAAAGATGCTCAAGCACGTTAGCAGCGGCTTTGATCCGGTTAGCGGCACCGGCCAGCTGAAAAACGTTGCCACGGTTGCGCAACGTCACGTCCAGGCGGCTCTCAATCAGCTTTAGATGCTCGTCCTGTTGGCCGCAGAGGCTAGCGAGACGCTGCGGGTCATTGGGTTCAAGGCTTAGGGTGATAATGCGATTGGCCTGAGGTGATGGCTGGCTCAAGAGTAAGAAACCCATTAGTTGATGTATGTGAGACTCAGCTTACTGCCCCGACGATGCCGGGGCAATTACCTAGGATAAGTGAGCAGTTAATAACGCTCTGGAGAGGCGAGATCGCCGCGCAGCGAGTTGGGCAGCGCTTCGGTAATCTCCACGTCTACAAAGTAGCCGATCAGTTCTGTTGGGTTGGCCGCCCGGAAATTAACCACGCGGTTGTTCTCGGTGCGTCCAGAGAGTTGGCCCGGGTCTCGCGGTGAAAAACCGGATACCAGAACTCGCTGGGTTGTGCCCACCATGCGTCGACTGATCTGCGCTGCCTGCTGCAGAATTCGCTCCTGCAAAATGGCGAGACGCTGTTTTTTGACACTTTCTGGCGTCTCGTCCGGCAGGCCGGAGGCGGGGGTGCCTGGGCGTGCCGAGTAAACAAAACTAAACGAGTGATCAAAACCGATGCGATGAATCAGGTTCATCGTGGCTTCGAAATCCTCTTCGGTTTCGCCAGGGAAGCCGATGATAAAGTCGGAAGAGAAGCTAATATCCGGGCGGTTGGCGCGGATCCGCTCCATCTTCTCGATGTACTCTTCTGCGGTATGGCCGCGCTTCATCGCACTTAAAATACGGTCAGAACCTGACTGCACCGGTAAATGTAGGTGGCTCACCAGTTCCGGGATATCGGCAAACGCATCGACCAGGCTATCGGTAAATTCCACCGGATGAGAGGTCGTAAAACGCACGCGATCAATGCCATCCACTGCAGCAACGCAGGCGATTAGCTCGGCAAGGTCGATTTCATCGCCTTCGTCATTTTCACCGCGATAAGCATTCACGTTCTGGCCAAGCAGGTTAATTTCGCGTACCCCTTGGTCGGCTAAGTGAATGACTTCATCAATAACTGATTCAAAGGGGCGTGAGACTTCTTCACCACGGGTATAAGGCACGACACAGAATGTGCAGTATTTCGAGCAGCCTTCCATGACAGAAACAAAGGCGGTTGCGCCATCAGATTTTGGCTGTGGCAGGTGATCAAACTTTTCAATTTCTGGAAAAGTGACATCGACCGCGGCAATCTGGTTGCTATTGCGTGCGTCCAGCATTTTTGGCACGCGGTGAAGGGTTTGTGGGCCAAAAATCATATCGACAAAAGGCGCGCGCTTACGCAGTGCTTCACCTTCTTGGCTTGCCACACAGCCACCAACACCAATCACAAGGTCTGGGTTGGCGTCTTTTAGCTTTTTCCAGCGCCCCAGTTGATGAAACACCTTGTCCTGCGCTTTTTCGCGAATAGAGCAGGTGTTCAACAAGATAACGTCGGCTTCTTTTTCGTTATCGGTCAATTCCAGCTGGTGAGATTCGCCGAGCAGGTCTGCCATACGCGAGGAGTCGTACTCGTTCATTTGGCAGCCGTGCGTTTTGATAAAGAGCTTCTTCGCCATCGGTACCTGTCATCTATGAGTCGTCGGGGGACGAGGGATGAATGAAAATATGGATGCAATCGTAATGGGCAGTGTAACGTACAGCCATTGAATGGCGGCATTATACGGACACAAGAAACCCGGGGCTAGCCGTTAACCTATAATCGATACTTGACCCGGGCGTTTCTATCAGTATACTACGCACCGTGTTTGAGCAGTTCCTCGATAGCTCAGTTGGTAGAGCAAATGACTGTTAATCATTGGGTCGCAGGTTCGAGTCCTGCTCGAGGAGCCAACATACTGAAGTAAATGATATGAATGCTTTCAGTGGCTTCGCTCAAAACACAGCAGCAAAATGTAATGTTCCTCGATAGCTCAGTTGGTAGAGCAAATGACTGTTAATCATTGGGTCGCAGGTTCGAGTCCTGCTCGAGGAGCCAAATTGCTGTTCTGCTTTAATTACCGTCTACGGTAAATGTTCCCCGATAGCTCAGTTGGTAGAGCAAATGACTGTTAATCATTGGGTCGCAGGTTCGAGTCCTGCTCGGGGAGCCATTTTGATTTTTCTTATCTTTTAGTCTTACCCTTCTGGTAATATTCTCTGTGTGGTCGCAAGTCTAAAACGACCGTTCCGAATTGCTATAATTTGTCTATGATAGCACTTAATGCCCTTGCTCGATGCTCTAAGGTATCCTTTTTGTGCCTGCCGGTTGGGGCGTATAGACTGTTTCGGCTACTCATTTTTGGGAAGGTGTTCGTGGGAAAAACTGCCAGCCTGAATGCACTGCAGGTGTTCAAATGTCTAAGTGACGAAACACGATTAATGCTGGTGCTCTTGATCGCCAAAGAGCAATCACTATGCGTGTGCGAAATGACCTGCGCGTTAGAGGAGTCACAGCCTAAAGTGTCGCGTCATTTGGCTCAGTTGCGTCAGTGTGGATTGCTAATCGATCAGCGAGAGGGGCAGTGGGTTTATTATCGTTTGGCTCCTCAATTACCTGGGTGGGCGCAAGATATTATTCGTGCAGGTGCTGAAGGCAGTGCAGTGCAATTGAGTGCACACACTCAGCGATTGGCTAAGATGGGTGATCGGCCGACGCGCCGGGCTGCGCTCTCTTGCTACTAATTTTAGCGAAATTTTTTATCGTTACTCGCTAGAAAAGCTGAGCATGGTTGTTGGTTGGCGGATTCTATGCAGACTTTTCAATGCTCTCTCTTGGTGTGGGGCTTTGCGAAATAACGCCGTGCCCCTCAAGTATGCCTTCCAGCCAGAGTAAAAAAACGCGCACTTTGGGAGATAGGTTGCGTCGTTTGGTGAATAAAAAAGAGAGTGGAATTGGTGGCGGCGGCGTGTCAGGTAGTACCTCTTTAAGATCGCCTCTTTCAAGAAGATGGCGTACATCATAGGCGGGTACTTGAATTAAGCCCAGCCCAGATAAAGCCGCCGCGACATAGGCTTCGGCTCCGTCGACGGTAATGGCGCTGTGCATTTTGATTTCGATCAAGTGCTCGCCCTGCTGGAATTCTAGCGTTGCGGTTGAGGCCGGCAGCCGGGGGGAGTAGTTGATCAGTAAATGAGAACTCAGGTCATCAAGTTTCTTTGGTAGCCCGTGGCGAGCCAAATAGGCGGGGCTGGCACAGGTCACGAACTCCACTTCGCCAAGAGGGTGGCAAACAAGGTCTGAGTCAAGAAGCACTCCGAGCCGCAGCACGCAGTCGACGCCATCAGCGACTAGATCTACTTTCCTATCGCTTGCGCTTATGTCAATCGTCAGGTAGGGATGCTGGGTGATAAAGTCTGATAATGCAGGGAGGACGAGCCTACGAGCGATACGGCTAGGAATGTCGACGCGAAGTCGACCGCTTAGACACAGGTTGCCAGGTAGGAACATCTGCTCGGAGGTGGTTACGGCATCAACGATATTCTGTGCCGTTTCTAGAAACCGCCTACCATCCTGGGTTGGAACGACCTTGCGAGTGCTGCGGAACAGAAGCTGCGTTTGCAGCCGGTCTTCCAATGCTTGGATTTCCGTTGAGACAGTAGAGCGCGGTATAGCCAGTGCCTCAGCTGCCCGCGTGAAATTTCCACTCTCCATCACTTGGATGAAGATTTGCATTTGCCTGATGCGATCCATTGCTATTGTTCGTATATTCCGACAGGTCTTGTCGATATTCGCATGTTTATCATGATCACACAACGCGTCATCTTATCCGTAAGCCGTTCTGCCGAGCGGTGATGATAATTAACGTGAGGGATGAGCGATGTCTAATAATAGTATTGAAGGTAAAGTAGTTCTGATCGCTGGTGGTGCGAAGAACTTGGGTGGTTTGCTCGCGCAAGAATTTGCAAAAGCGGGGGCCAAGGCTGTAGCAATTCACTACAACAGTGATTCTGCTAAGCAGGCTGCTGAGCAGACCTTAGCTTCGATTCGGGCGGCAGGAGCCGAGGCGGTCGCATTCCAGGCTGACCTAACGAGCGCGGCAGCCATGGAAAAGCTCTTCCAGGATACCGTTGCCGCAGTAGGTAGGCCCGATATTGCCATCAATACCGTTGGGATGGTGGTTAAGCGGCCAATGGCAGAGGTGACCGAAGAGGCTTTTGATCAATCGTGTGCGGTCAATGTTAAGGCGGCGTTCTTTTTCCTGAAGGAGGCAGGTAACTACGTTAATGATCATGGCAAGATCTGTACCCTTGTAACATCACTCCTGGGGGCTTACACGCCATTTTATGCGGCTTATGAAGGGCTGAAGGCACCTGTCGAGCACTTTACTCGGGCGGCATCAAAAGAGCTTGGGGAGCGGGGCATTTCTGTAACTGCGATTGGGCCAGGGCCGATGGATACGCCTTTCTTTTACCCTGCTGAAGGAGAGGATGCGGTTGCCTACCATAAGACGGCGGCAGCACTTTCGCCTTTCTCAAAAACCGGTCTGACTGATATTGAAGACATCGCACCTTGGATTCTTTTCATGGTATCTGATGGCTGGTGGATGACGGGTCAGACAATTCTTGTCAACGGTGGCTATACTACCAAATAAATTTATTTGGGGGCTGACGAACATCACCGCTGGCTACCTTTTTAGATTCAAAGGAAACGTTTCATGCATACGGTTATTATCATCCTCGCTGGATTGGTATTGCTGGCGGTTTTTGTCGTCTTTGCTCGTATTGCTTCAATCCGATTCGCGCGGCTTCTGCCTGTTTATCTCGTAGTCTGGTTAATTTGTACTGCCATCAATATGTGGATTGGTGTCAGTCAAGCGGGCTACAGCGTAATGCAGGAGCTGCCGTTCTTGTTAATCGTTTTTACTGTACCTGCGCTGGTTGCTATTTTGTGGTCGCGGAAAAACTGAGGGAGGAGCGCCGCGAATTGCTGCTATTGATCATAGAAGGAATGTTTAATGAAAGCAACAATTTTTCACAATCTCGCTCCAAAGGCTGCGTTGCGCAATATTGGTCCGGGTGAAACTCCGCGTGTGACCAATGTTGAGCTGTTCTTCGACTTGGTCTACGTTTTTGCAATTATTCAGCTTTCGCATTTCCTATTAGCGCATAACAATTGGGCAGGCGCGCTGGAGGCGGTTACGCTTTTTGCGGCCGCTTGGTGGGCGTGGAATTACACGTCATGGGCAACCAACTGGCTTGACCCGGATCATGCCAGCGGGCGCGTTCTGATGATTGTACTCATGGCTTGCGCACTGCTGATGGCGATTGCGATCCCGCATGCTTTCTCATCTCGCGCAGGCCTTTTCGTGGGTGCTTATGTTGCCATGGCGCTGATACGTGCGGGCTATATGTCCATCGTTTTTCGTGGCGAACAGATGGGGCAAAACTATGCGCAGCTTTGCGCATGGAGTGCGATATCGGGCGTGTTCTGGATTGCTGGCGTTGTGTTTCCAAGCGCTAGGTTAGAGTTGTGGATCATCGCTGTAGTCATCGACTATTCCGCGCCCTATGTTGGTTTTTGGTTGCCTGGAAAAGGGGCTACGCCAATGGATAGCTGGCCTTTGCGCGGCCTGCATCTTTTGGAGCGTAACCAGCAAGTCTTCATTATTGCGCTGGGTGAATCCATCCTGCTTTTGGGAGGCTTGCTCGTTAGTCAAACGTTGGGGGCTGGTGTCCTCGCTGCCGCGGCTATCGGCTTTTTGTTGATTATTACGCTATGGTGGATCTATTTCGTGCATCTTGCTGAAGCAGGTGAGCACAGTTTCGAGCATGCGGCTGATCATACGCGGTTGGCTCGGGCGGGTCTGGCCTATGCTCATGGAGTGATGGTCTGCGGCGCTATTGTGGTGGCCGTTGCTATCGAGCTAATTGTTGCCCATCCGCATGATGCTATACATACCCCAACGGCGTTGTTTGCTTTTGCTGGCCCAACGATCTTTTTGGTGGGGTCAGCCATGTTTCATCGCACCATGGCCTCAAAACTCCCTGTCTGCTATCTGCTGGCCGGAGTGGCTCTTGCGGCTTGGGCTTGGCTAGTATTAACAATGCATTTAAATGGTCTGTGGTTGGGAGGCGGGGTGTTAGTCGTGATGATCACCCTGGCAGCAACAGCTCATCGAGGAGGAGCGGCCGTATGACTAGTGCTCCTCCTCGGCTTGGCGGTTTGCGGGTGACAATTGGCCTTTTAGTGGCGATTTTGTTGCACAATTTGACCTATCCGTTATCGGGAGCGGCGGGCGTTTGGCCTGCGCTGTTTTATCTTTTTTATGGCTCTATCTTCGTCGTAGCGACCTTCTTGCTGTTGGCAGACCGCCGCTTGCGCGTGCTAGCGGTTGTCAGTGGTGCGGCTGTGGTCATAGCTGGACTGGCGAACTCTTATACTCCAGGGGCTTATACCACTCTGGCAGTTTATCTAACCTCCATTGCCTACCATCTTGTCATCGGGGTGGTGCTGGCACTTTATATCTTCCGTTCGACCGAGATGATGTCCGATGTGCTGGTGGCTGCCGCTTCGATCTATCTGGTGATTGGGTCAGGCTTTACTGCCATCTTTTCGATGATTGAATGGATCGCGCCAGGCTCTTTTGCTGTGTCGTCAGGGGTGCCAATCAACTGGCAACAACTGTTCTACTATAGCTATGTCACGTTAACGACCGTGGGCTACGGTGATATTACCCCACAAGGGTTCTACGCCCAGTCGTTTGCGATCTTCGAGGCAATGATTGGCGTGCTATATACGGTGATCCTGCTATCGCGTTTAGTGGGATTACAGACGAGTACACCGCCAAAGTAGTGCGCAAAGATATCTGCTAAGAAGTCTTCTCAGGGAGCTTTTTGAAAAGTAACTGCGAATGTACCAGTCCAGAATATGGACTGGTACATTCATTTTTGGGGAGGGCTTAGTATCTTGCCATGCGCTGGATGCCCTGAAGATGGGCGTAGTCGAGTAAGATTTCGGCGGCTTCTAGTACCTGAGCACGATCAACCGGCATGTCTTTATCTTTATCCTCCTCGTTGTCAGCGTCTGCATCGCTACCTTCAGCTTGTGAGTTATCACTGCGCGCATCCATCCACTCATCCAGCTCTGGCAGATTTAAAGCGCGACGGCGTTGGTTTTCAAGGGAAAGCTGTTCAGCCTCTTGGGCTTCTAACTCTCGTTGGCGCTGTTCGCGATTCAGGCTAACGCTGGTGTGCTGTTCGCGTAGTTGGCGAGCCAGGGTGGACTGACGCTCTAGGTAGCGGAAGTTAGGATTCCCATTGGCGCGCTCTTGGTGTTGAGACGTCAGTGCCGCGAGGGCGTTTTCAGGGGCGCCATAGCGACGGTATTGAACGTTTTGCACGGTATCCCAAGCAAGAGCATTATCTAGGCTGCTTTCACCAATGCGTTCTGGGTCAATCAGGCTAGGGAATATAATGTCGGGTTCAACACCGCGGTTTTGGGTGCTATCACCTGAAATGCGGTAAAACTTGGCGCGGGTAAGCTTGATTTGCCCATGGCTAAGATCATTAAGCGTTTGTACTGTGCCTTTGCCAAAGGTGGGGGTACCTACCACAATGCCGCGGCCATAATCTTGAATAGCGCCAGCAAAAATCTCCGAGGCTGAAGCGGAAAGGCGGTTCACTAGGACAGTGAGTGGCCCGTCGTAAGTCGTGCCCGCATCGGTGTCGCCATAGAGCTGAATGCGACCTTGGGCGTCACGAACCTGTACAGTGGGGCCTCGGTCAATAAATAAACCGATCAAAGAGTTGGCTTCTTGAAGTGCGCCACCGCCATTATTGCGAAGATCTAGGACAATGCCTTCAATGCCTTCTTTCTTGAGGCTTTCAATTTCTCGAGCGACGTCGCGGGTGGTGCTGCGGTACTCATCTTCACCGGCTTGCCAGGCATCGAAATCGACGTAGAACGTCGGCACGTTAATCACCCCGATGCGATGCGGTTTGCCGTCTCGCTCAATGTTTATCACTTCGCTATGTGCTGCTTGGTCTTCCAGGCTGACAGTGTCGCGAGTAATTTCAACAATTTGAGATCGGGTCATGTCCACTGCTTGGGCGGGCACCACGTCCAGACGTACAACGGAACCTTTAGGGCCTCGAATCAGGTCGACGACGTTGTCCAGACGCATGCCGACTACATTAACCATGTTGCCTTCTTCTTGGCCCACGGCAATAATGCGGTCGGCAGGCTCAAGTACACCCGCTTGGTCAGCAGGGCCACCGGGAACCAGGCTGGCGACCTTGACGTACTCGCCATCGGCTTGAAGTAGTGCGCCGATACCCTCGAGTGAAAGGCTCATTTGAATATCGAACGATTCGCTTTGGCGGGGGGAGAGGTAGCTGGTATGTGGGTCGATAGTGCTGGAGACTGCCGCCATGATTAGCCCAAAGACATCTTCCGACTCCGACTGACGCAAGCGGGATAACTGTCCTTCGTAGCGCTGGCGCAGATTGCTTTCTATCTGCTCGTTATCTTGGTCGGTTAGGGCGAGCGTCAGCGCATCGTTTTTGAGCCGCTTGCGCCATAGCTCGTCGAGTTCACTTTCGCGGGTTGCCCATGGGGCATCTTCGCGATCAACTTCTAAGCGCTCGTCGCTATCGAAGTCAAATGAAAGCCCTTCATCAAGGCGTTCTAGCAACCACTCTAGGCGGGCGGTGTGGCGTTCGCTGAGGCGATTATAAAGTGCAAATGCATCGTCAAGATTGCCATCGAAAAGTGCTTCAGCCATGTCGCGTTCTAAATGGCGATAAGGCTCTATGTCGCGGCTCAACAGGTAAGAGCGCTGGCCATCCAGTATGTCTAGATAGCGTTGGAAAGCTTCCGCTGACCACTGCTCGTCGAAGTTAATATCAGCATAATGTCCATAGCGAAGTGAATCCGCTATTTCCTCTGCCGCTTGGCGTTGTTCGTCGGTCGGCTCAAGTTGCGCCAGCGCTGCTGGGCTGGTAATTACCAGCATCATCGCAAGGGCGACCGAGCGCGAAAACGTTGCAAACAAGCTCATCAGTCAAGCTCTCCCGGATTTGTGTACACTTATTCTTTCTAGACCCGCAGATAGCCTATGAGTTGCGTAGGCCGAGGGAGCATTGTAGCAGGTCATTTACCCTGTGATACTCAATCATTACTGTTATGAGGATTTCTATGTCCGAAGCTTTCAATGCGGATCGTGTAGCGAGACTATGTGATTTTCTGCGCCAGTCGCCCACGCCATGGCATGCCACGCGCTGTATGGTGGAGCGTTTGGAGCGGGCGGGCTTTGTGCGCCTTGAAGAGACGGCTAACTGGCAGCTTAAGCCAGGCAAGCGCTATTACGTGACGCGCAATGATTCATCAGTGATTGCATTTCAACTGCCTGCTAAGAGGCTAACCAGCCTGCGCATGCTCGGTGCGCATACTGATAGCCCGGGGCTGCGTTTAAAGCCCAACGCCACTCAGTATGCCGCAGGATGGTTGCAGTTAGGGGTGCAAGTCTATGGTGGTGTGTTGTTGGCCCCGTGGTTTGATCGTGACTTGGGGTTGGCTGGGCGTGTTCATGTGCGTCACGCTGACGGCCATCTAGAAAGTGTGCTGCTTAATGTGGATCGGCCTATTGCCATGGTGCCTAGTTTGGCGATTCATTTAGACCGCGATGTTAACGCTGGACGTGTTATCAACCCGCAGACGCAAATGTCTCCTGTTGTCATGCAGAGTGATGGTGCGCAACTTAGCGACTTACTGACTGATTGGTTGGAAGAGCAGCATGGTTTGCGTGCTGTGGAAGTTGTTGACTTTGAACTGGGCTTTTATGACGTACAGCCGCCGTCGTTGGTAGGGTTGCGTCAGGAGTTGGTTGCCAGTGCACGACTAGACAACTTATTGTCATGCTTTGTGGGGCTTGAGGCGATGCTCGCGTGTGATGCTAGCCAGGGAGCCTTATTGGTGGCTAATGATCATGAGGAGGTAGGCAGTGCCAGTGCCTGCGGTGCTCAGGGGCCTTTCTTAGGTGATGTGCTGAAGCGTTTAAATGCTCAAGTAGGAGGGGCTACTGAAGAGTCGCTGATTCAGTTAATTCAGTCATCGCTTATGATTTCATGCGATAACGCCCATGCTTTACACCCCAATTTCCAAGACAAGCACGATGAACGTCATGGCCCTGCTATCAATGGTGGTCCAGTTATTAAGGTAAATGCCAATCAGCGTTATGCAACTAACAGTGTAACGGGGGCGCTGTTTCGGGATGTGTGCCGTGAGGCAGATGTGCCCGTGCAGGCGTTTGTTACTCGCTCAGATATGGGGTGTGGCAGCACTATTGGGCCGATTACGGCGACTGAAGTGGGGGTGCCGACGATTGATGTAGGGCTTCCTCAGTGGGCAATGCATTCAATACGTGAAACAGCAGGCACTCGAGATGTTGATTATTTGACCCGAGCGTTGACGGTATTTTTGAATCGTTCTGAATTGTGCTGAGTATGTTGCTTGCCAATAACGAAAAAAGCCCGCTGACTGAGTCAGCGGGCTTTTAATATTCGCGTGGTGGCTACGCCCTGATTTGAACAGGGGACCCCATCATTATGAGTGATGTGCTCTAACCAGCTGAGCTACGTAGCCATTCAACGGGGGCGAATATTACTCAGTGGCCCGCCGTTCGTCAAGTGTTTCTTTTTTGTTTATCAAGCAGCGACAGGTCAGACGTTAAAACGGAAATGAATAACATCGCCATCTTTAACGATGTAATCCTTACCTTCTAAGCGCCATTTGCCAGCATCTTTAGCCCCTTGCTCGCCATTGAGTGCGACAAAGTCTTCGTAAGCAATTACTTCCGCGCGGATAAAACCTTTCTGGAAGTCGGTGTGAATCACGCCAGCGGCTTCTGGGGCGCTGGCGCCTTCTTTTACTGTCCAGGCGCGGACTTCTTGAACGCCAGCGGTAAAGTATGTTTGTAGGCCAAGCAGGGCATAGCCTGCGCGAATGACGCGATCAAGCCCTGGCTCTTCCATACCCATTTCTGATAGGAACATGCTGCGCTCTTCGTCATCCAGCTCGGCAATCTCAGCTTCTAGCTGGTTGCATACCGGCACCACTGCGGCGCCTTCTTCTGCCGCAATCTCATTGACGATGTCCAGGTAGGGATTGTTCTCGAAGCCATCTTCGTTAACGTTGGCAATGTACATGGTGGGCTTGAGCGTTAAGAAGCCGAAGCTCTTAATCTGGCGCTTCTCATCTTCATCAAGACCAAAACTACGCAGCGGCATACCTTCAGCGAGGTGTGGCTGAATGCGGTCAAGAATGGCCTTGGTGGCAGTGGCGTCTTTATCGCCACCTTTCACTGCACGTACAAGGCGTTGGCTGGCTTTTTCGACGGTATCTAAGTCGGCAAGCGCCAGCTCCAGGTTAATGGTTTCAATATCTGCCCGCGGGTCCACTTGATTGGCAACGTGGATCACGTTGTCGTTATCAAAGCAGCGTACAACATGAGCGATCGCCTGGGTTTCGCGAATATTGGCCAGGAATTTGTTGCCCAAGCCTTCGCCTTTAGACGCTCCAGCGACTAAGCCGGCAATATCGACAAATTCCATTGTTGTCGGCAGCACTTTTTGTGGCTTGACGATTTCCGCTAGTTTATCAAGTCGCGGGTCAGGCATGGGTACGATGCCTACGTTCGGTTCAATGGTGCAGAACGGGAAGTTCTCTGCATCAATACCTGATTTAGTCAGCGCGTTAAAAAGTGTGGATTTGCCTACATTGGGTAGGCCGACGATACCGCAGTTAAAGCCCATAAATTACTTCCTGGCCGCTAGGGCAGCGCAACAAGGGAAGCGTCTGCCAATATTGAAAAAAGGGCGTGCTAGAACGCCTGATTTTAAAAGTGCTTATAAAGTAGGCTGCTATTTTACGCTATGAAGGCGGTTCATGGCTTTAGCCCAGTCGCCAGAGAGTGCAAGGGGTAGCGTCACCAGGCACTCATCCAAAGCGCTTTCAATAGCTTCCCGTTCGGCTTTGCCGGGCCGGCCTAGCACATAGTTAACGACCTGACGTGCCTCTCCTGGGTGGCCAATGCCAATTCTTACCCGATGAAACTGCTTCTGGTTGCCTAAGGCGCTAATAATGTCACGCAGACCGTTATGGCCGCCATGGCCACCGCCGGTCTTGTAGCGAGCCTGTCCTGGCGGAAGATCTAGCTCATCATGAGCAACCAGTAAATTGTCAGGCGTTAGTTTGAAAAACTGTGCAAGCGCCGCGACGGCAGCACCGCTACGATTCATAAAAGTAGTGGGGTTGAGAAGGTGCAGCTCATGGTCGCCAACACGTGCTTTTGCGTACAGGCCCAAAAATTTCTTTTCCGGGCGAAGCTCTGTGTGCGCACTACGTGCAATGGCATCTACTAGCCAAAAGCCCGCATTATGGCGAGTTGCATCGTATTCTGCACCGGGGTTACCCAGGCCAATAATGGCCGTTACCTGGCTCATTGTCCCACCTCATAAAAAATTTCTAGACGAAATTTTCGACGTCATGTCAGGCCGCAAAAAAAAATCAAGCGCCGGAGCGCTTGATTTTATCATTCCTAGGCCATGCAGGCATGGCCCAGGTGGCACTGAAAAGCATCAGCTGGCAGCGCCGAGAACTAGCGTTTTACTCAGCGCTTGGCTCTTCTTCGCCGTTGCTCTCTTCGTCATCACCGCCACGTACTTTTACTTTGGTGATGCTTAGAACCGCGTTGTCGTGATCTTCGCCGTGGGCCAGATCAACCGACGTGACGCCAGCAGGCAGGTTTAGGTCAGACAGGTGCAGTGTAGTGCCTAGCTCAATGGCGCTGATGTCCACTTCCAGGAAGTCCGGAAGATCTTTCGGCAAGCAGCTAATGGCTACTTCATTGGCCAGAACGTGCAGTTCGCCGCCCTGATCTTTGATGCCAACACACTTCTCTTCGCCAACGACGTGCAGCGGCACGTTGATGGTGATTTCGTGGGTCGCATCAACACGCAGGAAGTCAGCGTGGGTGAGCAGCGGCTTGAACGGGTGGCGCTGTAGGTCACGAACAACCACTTGCTCTTCGGCACCGTCGATGACCAGCTTGATCACTGAGGAGAAGAAGGACTCGTCTTCAATCGCTTTGTAGAAAGCAGTTTTTTCTACAGAGATAGACTGTGCGCCTTTCTCACCGCCGTAAATAACGGCCGGAACTTGTTGGTTCGCACGACGCAGGCGGCGGCTCGCACCTTTCCCCAGGTCGTTACGAACGCTGGCTTTCAGGATAAAATCAGACATGGAATTTGCCTCTTGGTTTAAGTAAGGAAACGCCGCCGACCGCGACCAGACGACGACGCTTCCAGGGCCCCAATAGGGGGCTACTACGTTAGGCGATTAATGGAACATCGCGCTAACGGATTCTTCGTTGCTGACTCGACGGATGGCTTCCGCGATGAGTCCGGCAACGCTCAGCTGGCGAATTTTTCCGCTGCGACGGGCAGTGTCGGAAAGCGGAATGGTGTCGGTCACGACAACCTCGTCCAGCACCGAGTTGGTAATGTTGTCGACCGCAGGGCCGGACAAAATCGGGTGTGTTGCATAGGCGACAACGCGTGCTGCGCCGTGATCTTTTAACGCTTCGCCAGCTTTGCAGAGCGTGCCAGCGGTATCGATCATGTCATCTACAACCACACAGGTGCGGCCTTCGATTTCACCGATGATGTGCATCACCTGGGCTTGATTGGCCTGGGGGCGACGCTTATCAATAATGGCAAGATCAGCGTTAAGCTGTTTGGCGATAGCGCGAGCGCGCACAACGCCGCCGACATCGGGAGAAACCACTACGAGGTCGTCGTAGTTCTGGCGCTCGATGTCGTCCAGCAAAATGGGTGAGCCGTAAACGTTGTCAACCGGTACGTCGAAGAAACCTTGAATTTGGTCAGCGTGCAGGTCCATCGTCATGACGCGATCAACGCCAGCCTTCACCATCATATCAGCCACAACTTTTGCTGAGATAGGAACGCGGGCTGAGCGGACGCGACGATCCTGGCGCGCATAGCCAAAATAGGGAACGACTGCCGTAATACGGGTAGCTGAGGCGCGACGCAGGGCGTCCACCATCAGAATCAGTTCCATTAGGTTATCGTTCGTGGGGGCACAGGTGGATTGTAGGATAAATACATCCTTACCACGCACGTTCTCATTGATCTCGACCGCGATTTCGCCGTCGCTAAATTGACCGACCGTAGCATTACCCATACGGCTGTCTAAGCTCTCGGCAATCTTTTGAGCGAGTTCGGGATTGGCATTCCCGGTGAAAACCATCAATTTTGACACGCGCAGCCACCTTTGCAGTGTTGGGGATCAGGGGAGAAAACGCAGATCATAATTAGGTTTGGCTGGGGTACCAGGATTCGAACCTGGGAATGCCGATACCAAAAACCGGTGCCTTACCACTTGGCGATACCCCAGCAATAAACCTAATGCGATGACCGGGCGCTTTCAGCGGCCCAGAGCATCTTGTAGGGGAGAGGTGTTGAGTCCGCGCGCTACCCATGAATGCCAATGTTGACTGGCCATATGTGCGACGGCTTGCGCGGCTTGTTGTGAATCGAAAGCCGCAAACAAGCAGGCGCCGGTACCGGTCAACCGACTAGGTGCATGCTGCGTGAGCCAGTCCAATGCTTCCGCAATTGGCGGATAGCGTTTTTTGACGATAGCTTCGCAGTCGTTACGCCACTCCGGCGCTCCCCCCTGCAGTGCGCGCGCCATAGTAATGGGGAGGCTGTCGCGTGTCAATTCCGGGTCTTGAAAGATTGCTGGTGTTGAGACGCTAACACCAGGATGAATGACCACGAACCAGGGGGTATCTAGCGTGACTGACGTCAGCTTTTCGCCAACGCCTTCCGCCCAAGCGCTGTGACCGTGAACAAATACCGGGACATCGGCACCTAGCGTCAGCCCCAGTTTTGCTAGCGCTTCGCTACTTAGTCCTAGTTGCCACAGGTGGTTTAGCCCGATCAGGGCGGTCGCTGCATTAGAGCTGCCACCGCCAAGTCCACCTCCCATTGGCAGGTTCTTTTCGATGGCGACTGAGACGCCTTGCTGAATACCGCTTGCCTGTTGCAATAAGTGGGCTGCACGGACAATTAAATTATCGTTATGGGCAACGCCACTAAGGGGGTTGGACAGGGTAATAGCGCTGTCAGTGCGTGGTGTGAAAGTAAGGTAATCACACAAATCGATAAACTGAAAAAGCGTTTGCAGCTCGTGATAGCCGTCTTGACGACGGCCTACGATATGCAACATGCGGTTTAGCTTAGCGGGAGCTGGCAGTGTCAACGCCGAGGGTGTGGCAGGCATGTGATCTCTCTACTGGTCTAGGAGTCCGAGTTAGTCGATTGCCACTGATTGACCACCAGGGTGATGCGCAGGTCGCCGTAGTTCATTACTAGTCGACGCGGTAGCCACATGCCCTCTACTTGCTCCCAATCACGGTAGTCGATTTCCCAGCCATCTTGCTGTAAATGGTTAGGGAAGCCTAGTTCGTCTGTTTCCAGCTGATAGCTGGCGTGCTCGCCTGGCAGGCCTCGTACCCAGTCCGGCATGGCGCGAACCGGCAATGACCAGCCAAGTTGCTCTTCCATTAATGCTTCCGGCGTCTCGGCTTCAAAGCGGCCATCACTAGTGGTTAGCGAAAAACGCCCTTCGCGGCCTTCTAGCACGCTGCGGCCGCCGCCAAAGGGGCCACTGATCAGCATCCGGAAATAGTGGGGGTGTTGATTCCAGTCTAGGTTGGCGCTGGTATTTTCTTGGGGGGTGCGCAGTCCTGCTTTGCCCACGAGTGTCCAGGTATCGAAGGCTTCAACGTCGGCTTGCTGGCGTTCCCATTGCCCAGCCTGGCGTCCGCCATCATCTACAGGCGTTTGGGTGGCACACCCAGCCAGCGTTAGTAGGGCAATACCGGCCAGCAACAAACGAGTTGAACGACTGCATCTTGATAAACGGCTCGCGGGCAGGGAATAGGTCAACATAAACTGGCTCCATGTCAGTATTGCGTAAACTGTCTTTTATAAGGGCATGCTTTTGTAAAGGCATGCTGTATTAGGGCGTGCTAAGCGGTGTTAGTTCAGGGTGGCGCTCAAGTAAGTCATCAATTTGCGGGTGATTACTTACCCGCTGAAGAGTACGTTCAATAAGTTGGCGTGCTTCTTCGCTGCGCCCTAGGGCGTGCAGAACTTCGGCTAAATGAGCGGCAATTTCTTGATCAGGCACTTGTGCGTAGGCGCTCTCTAACCATGCAAGTGCATTGTCAGGCTGGCCAAGCCGAAAATAGACCCATCCCATGCTGTCGAGTATGGCCGGGTTGTTGGGATCTGCTTCATAGGCGCGCTCAATCAAATCGCGGGCTTCTTCAAGGCGACCTTGGATGTTCAGGTCGGCAAGTGTGTAGCCTAAAGCGTTTAATGCATCTGCATTGTCAGGTTCGGTACTCAGTATTTGGCGCAGGTCACGCTCCATCGTTTCAAGATCGCCCATTTCCCACGCGCGCATTGCCCTTAAATAAAGCAGGCTGGTGTCATCTGGCGTACGCGTCAGCTCTCTATCAAGTAGTGCCATGGCCTCTTCTTGTAGATTAAACTCATCCAGTAGCTGTATTTCTAGCATTACCAGCTCGCCGAAGTAGTCGTCATGGCGCATTCGCTCAATACGCAGCATAGCGCGAGCATCTAACAGGCGATCATTTTCAATCAGCATACGTGCAGCGGCGGCTCGGGCCGGAAGAAACTCGTTGCCGTCTTGTATTTGCCGATAATAAAGCAGTGCGTTGTCGACCTCTCCTTGGGATTGGGCAATGGCCCCCAACAAGAAGTAGGCCGCGTTAGGTACGCGTTCCTGGCCAATAAAAGGTTGCAGTAACCGATACGCTGGCTCGCTATGGCCTTCTTCCAAATAGAGTTGGGCGAGAGCAATGCGTAATTCTTCGTTATCACCATGAGTTTCTAGCAAAGAAGTGGTGTGTGCTTCCGCAGCGGTAATGTTATTCAGGCGAATTTCAGCTTGGGCTAACATTAATATGAAACGGACATCGTCGGGTGCTAAATCCAGCCCCCTTTGCGCAGCGCGCTGAGCACCACGATGATCGCCAGTCTCTAATGCTAGACGCGCCTTAGCAAGCCACAAGGCGGCAGACTCAGGCGACAGCTGCGTTACTTGGTCCAGGTACTGTTGTGCTTGACGCGTTTGCCCCAGTGCGGACTCAATCAGTGCGGCGCCAAGTAAAACATCGCTGTGGAATTCATTTTGCTGGGCGCCAGGCTGGGCAAGATAATCGCGCAACGGCTCGATTAATAGGTTCAGTGGCGCTTCTTCGGCCACCGCCGCCTCAGAAAAAGCCGCTATTTCGCCATTGCCTCCTGCTTCAGCGATCGCCAGACGCTGCTCTAAGCTGTCCAGCCAGTCTCCGCGTTGTAATGAGAGAGTTGCCAGCAACCTATTTGGCATTTCTGCTTGAGGTGCTAATTCACGCCAGCGTATCGCGGAGGCTTCCATTAAGGCGACATCATTGCCAAAGCGCGCTGCAAAGGTAGCGCGCTCGGCTAACGCGGGGTTGCGATAGCGCCGTGACGCTTCCAGATAGCCTTGGCTGGCGTAGCGATAATCGCCCCGTTGGCCAGCAAGTTCTGCTGCCAGCAACGAACGAAGACCTTCTGCGTCCAATCCGCGAGTAATCGGCGGTGCTGAATGCATGGGATCGTAGGCATCGCTTTGAACCCCATTCTCAAAGGAAGACGGGGAAAGCTGGCAGCCGCCCAGTAGTGCCGTTGCGGCCAAGGGCAGTAAGGGTAAACCCAGTAACGATAGGGGGTGACCCAGTAGTGTCGCGCGAAGGGGCATGCGTCTCTCGATCAGGTGGCCGAGTGCTCAGCATAGCGGCTTGGTTGCCTGCGGCAAAGTGGTGTGCGCCAGAACATGCTGTGCTGTGATAGAATATTCCACCTTGAAAACGGGGTGGGGTGGTGCAATTCATGGTATCTACTCATAGTATCTATCATGGTATCTACTCATAGTATCTATCATGGTATCTACTCATAGTATCTATCATGGTATCTACTAATAGTTCATCGTATCTACCCATCCTTTAGACTTGCTATAGCAAGCTCCAGACATTCAGAACGACAAGTGACGTGACGACCGATCCACTAGCGAAGACGCATAACGCATGACGCTTCTTGCCCTGGGAATAAATCATCGTACCGCCAGCGTGGCCGTACGTGAGCAGGTTGCATTTACGCCAACGCAGCTGGAAAGCGCGTTGACGGAACTGCGTAACCTGCCACAAATCAGCGAAGCGGCTGTGCTTTCGACGTGTAACCGTACCGAGCTTTATTGCGTGACGGATGCCGCCGGTGAGCATGCCGTGCTGGATTGGCTTGGGCGCTTTCATAATTTGCGCGTCGAAGACCTTTCCCGCTGTGCTTATCACTATCTTGACAACGATGCTGCGCGTCATCTGATGCGTGTCGCCGTTGGCCTGGACTCCATGGTGCTGGGCGAACCGCAGATACTCGGACAGTTAAAAGATGCTTATCAGCAGGCGCGGCAAGCCAATGGGCTGGGTGGCGAATTAGAGCGGCTATTCCAGCACACCTTTGCGGTAGCCAAACAGGTGCGTACGGAAACGGGCATTGGCAAGAATCCGGTGTCGGTGGCGTATGCGGCTGTCAGTATGGCTAGCCGTATTTTTGATGACTTTAGTCGTGCCAGGGCGCTTTTGATCGGGGCGGGAGAAACCATTGAACTAGTCGCGCGTCATCTTCATGAAGCTGGTGTACGGCATCTAACGGTAGCCAACCGTACCCGGGAGCGCGCTGAACAAGTGTCTGCTTCTTTGGGTGGTTCTGCTATTACATTGCCAGAAATACCGGAGGCGCTAGAGCAGGCTGATATTGTCATCTCCTCCACGGCTTCTCCGCTGCCGATTCTAGGGAAGGGGATGGTAGAGCGTGCGCTGAAAAAGCGCCGTCATCGACCAGTGTTCATGGTGGATATCGCGGTGCCCCGTGATATCGAGCCAGAAGTGGGTGAGCTTGCCGATGTCTTCCTCTATACCGTTGATGACTTGCAAGAGGTCATCGAAGAGAATCGTCGTCACCGTCAAGTTGCCGCTGATCAGGCAGAATCACTCATCGAGCACGGGGTGGGTAGTTGGCAACATGAGCGCCGAATCCGCAATGGCGGCGAAATTATTCGCGACTATCGACGTCACGGAGAGGCCATTCGGGACCAATCTCGTGAGCAGGCTCTTGAGCGATTAGCAAAGGGTGAAGATCCTGCCAAGGTGATTGAGCGTCTAGCTCACCAATTGGCGAACCGATTAATGCACCAGCCCACGCTTGCCTTGCGAGACGCTGCATCGCAGGAAAATAACCAATTGCTGACTGCCGCGCCCAATATATTACTGCCTGCTAAGCCTGCCTTTGAACAACCCGTGGCTGCGGTAAAACGCCAGAAGGATGATACACCCGCATGAAAGAGACTTTGCGCCAACGCCTAGATAGCTTTTCCGACCGTTTTGAAGAGCTGGCAATGCTGCTGTCTGACCCTGAAGTGATCAATAATCAGCAGCGTTTTCGCGACTACTCCCGTGAGTACGCGGAATTAGAAGAGCTGGTCGCCGCCTGGAAGCGCTACGGTGAAGTAGAAAAAAACATCGAAGACGCCGTGCAGTTAAGCCGTGACAGCGACCCCGATATGCGCGAACTGGCGGAACTGGAAATCAGTGATGGGCGTGAGAAGCTAGAAGCGCTGGATAGTGAACTGAAGCGCCTGCTGGTGCCTAAAGACCCTGATGATGGGCGCGGTGTGTTCTTGGAAGTGCGTGCCGGTACAGGCGGGGATGAAGCTGCGATCTTTGCTGGTGATCTGTTTCGTATGTACTCACGGTATGCGGAAAAACGTGGCTGGCGCGTTGAAGTGGTCAGCGCCAGTCACGGTGAGCAGGGCGGTTATAAAGAAGTTATTTCTCGTGTGAAAGGTGATGGCGTCTATGCGCGCTTAAAATTTGAGTCTGGCGCGCACCGCGTACAGCGCGTGCCGGCGACGGAATCGCAAGGCCGGATACACACGTCCGCGTGCACGGTGGCCGTCATGCCTGAGGTGGACGACGTGGGCGATATCGATATTAACCCCGCGGATTTGCGCGTTGATACTTACCGTTCCAGTGGCGCGGGCGGCCAGCACGTCAATACTACAGATTCTGCTATCCGTATTACTCACTTGCCGACAGGCGTTGTGGTGGAGTGCCAGGAAGAGCGTAGCCAGCATAAAAACCGTGCAAAGGCGATGTCGTTGCTGGCAGCTAAGCTCAAACGCAATGCGGTTGACTCGCAGCGCCAAGAGCAGGCAGATGCTCGCCGCTCATTGGTTGGCTCAGGGGATCGTAGTGAACGCATTCGTACTTACAATTTCCCCCAGGGGCGCATTACCGACCACCGTATCAACCTGACACTCTACAAGCTAACGGAAGTCATTACCGGTGAGCAGCTCGACGATGTCATTGAACCGCTCATTCATGAATATCAAGCTGAGCAGCTTTCGGCCCTTCAGGACGCCTAATGAGTTTTGGTGTCGTAACTTTCGATATGCTTTTGCGACGAGCGGCGGCTCGGCTGCAAGGGGGAGGTTCGCCTTCCCCTAGAATTGATGCCGAGGTGCTGCTCAGTCACGCTACGGGGCATGACCGTACTTGGCTGTATACCTGGGGAGATCGTGAGTGCCCCCTCTGGGAGCAAGCACGATTTGATGCGTTGGTGGCTGCGCGTGTCCAGGGAGTGCCAATTGCCTATCTAACCGGCGAACGAGAATTTTGGGGGCTGCGGCTGGCAACATCGCCAGAAACGCTGATTCCCCGCCCTGATACCGAAACCCTGGTTGAGGCTGCCCTGCTACGTGCCAACGCGAGCAAGGGGAGATTGCTGGATCTTGGCACCGGCACTGGCGCTATTGCACTTGCGTTTGCTAGTGAGAAAGCTAATTGGCAAGTAGTCGGGGCGGACATTCGCCCAGAAGCAGTGGCGCTTGCAACGCGCAATGCGCAAGCGTTGAAGATTGGCAATGCTCAGTTCGTCATTAGCGATTGGTTTAGCGCGTTCGCTCAGCCCCCTCAAGCGGCCGCCTTCGATATTATTGTTAGTAACCCGCCCTATATCGCTGCCGACGACCCACACTTGCGCTTGGGTGATGTGCGTTTCGAGCCATTATCAGCTCTGGTGGCTGATGCTGACGGGATGGCAGACTTACTGCATTTGATTTGCAGCGCTCGTGGCTATCTTGCCGGTGGTGGCTGGCTTGCTTTAGAGCATGGTTATACGCAAGCGGCCAACGTACGTACGGCATTAGTGCGTGCTGGCTTCCAAAACGTTGAAAGCGTACTAGACGTTGGAGGTCATGAACGGGTTACCCTGGGCCACCTTTAATAACCGCCTGATTCATCAGTATTGGATCCTGCCATGAAACCAAAAAATAGAACGCTGGACCGGATCGATCTTAAAATTTTGCGCTGTCTGCAGGAAAATGCGCGAATTTCCTATGTCGACCTTGCCGCTGAAGTGGGCTTATCCACAACCCCTTGTTTAGAGCGTGTTAAGCGTCTTGAGCGTGCGGGCATCATTCGCGGCTATCAAGCCATTCTTGATCCGCAGGCACTGAAGGCTAACTTGTTGGTCTTTGTGGAGATTAGCCTGGAAACTCAGTCACCTGCTGTGTTTGATGAGTTTCGCCGGGCAGTCGAGAAGCTGCCGCAAATCCAAGAGTGTCATTTAGTGTCTGGTCAGTTTGATTATATTTTAAAATGCCGCATTCCTGAGATGTCCGCCTATCGGCAGCTACTAGGCGATGTTGTACTGACGCTGCCTGGGGTAAAAGAGTCCAAAAGCTATGTGGTAATGGAAGAAGTGAAAGAGAGCTTCAACTTACACATACCCGATTTCGAGGAATTTGAGGATAAGTAACCCCATGATGGATGATCAGGCGCTGCTGCGCTATAGCCGCCAAATTATGCTACCCGAGGTTGATATTGAGGGGCAGGAGCGCCTGAGAAATGCTCATGCTCTGATTGTCGGCGCAGGTGGGTTGGGGTCTCCCGTGGCGCTTTACTTAGCGGCCGCTGGCGTGGGCAAAATCACGATTGCCGACGCTGATACGGTAGAGTTGTCAAATCTGCAGCGTCAGATTGCTCATCAGCAAGCAAGTATCGGCATCAATAAGGCGCGTTCAGCCAAAGCGAGCATGCAGGCACTTAACCCTGAGTGTCATGTGATCGCCTTGGAGCAACATGCGGATGGTAAGGCCCTTGAGGCATTGGTCGCGTCGGCAGATGTGGTGCTGGATTGCACCGATCGTTTTTCAAGCCGTTATGCGATTAACGCCGCTGCTCAGCAGGCCGGTGTGCCTCTGGTCTCTGGAGCGGCAATTCGTTTTTCTGGGCAGTTAGCTGTTTTTGATCCTCGTAACCCAGCATGCCCCTGCTATGCGTGTCTTTATCCTCCCGGCGACAGCGAAGATGAAGCCTTGAGCTGTGCCGAAAGTGGTGTCATGGCGCCACTGGTGGGGTTGATTGGCTGTTTTCAAGCGATAGAAGCTTTTAAGCTGTTGAGCGGTGCAGGAAAACCGCATCAAGGGCTTGCCACTTTTGAAGGCTTGAGCGGGCAATGGCGCCATTTCCAGGTGCCCCGTGACCCTGCCTGTTCCGTGTGCGGTCGCGCTGATTAACTCTACGAACAAAAAAACGCCCGCAGGGCAGCGGGCGTGACGTCACGGTCTTTTACGTCAAAGGAAACAGCCTAAAGAGCGGCAGGGGATCCGCCCAGCAGGCTAGCTAATGTCTCGAATCAGATTAGTGGCGAATCAAATAGTCAAACGCACCCAGTGATGCTTTTGCACCCTCACCCATGGCGATAATAATTTGCTTGTATGGCACGGTTGTCACGTCACCTGCGGCAAATACGCCTGGAACCGACGTCATGCCGTGGGCGTCGACAATGATTTCGCCGCGCGGGGTCATTTCAATCGGTGAGCCTTTCAGCCACTCGGTATTAGGTACTAAGCCAATTTGGACAAAGATACCTTCTAATGCGATGGTTTTTAGCTCATCGGTATTGCGGTCTTTGTAGGCTAAACCGTTAACCCGGCTGCCGTCGCCAGTCACTTCCGTGGTTTCAGCGTTTAAGATAATGTCGACGTTAGGCAGGCTCTTAAGCTTTTTCTGTAGCACGGCGTCTGCACGCATCTCACCCATAAACTCGACTAGGGTGACGTGGCCCACAATACCGGCCAGGTCGATAGCGGCTTCAACGCCAGAGTTGCCGCCGCCAATCACTGCTACGCGCTTGCCTTTAAATAGCGGGCCATCGCAGTGGGGGCAGTAAGCAACGCCTTTGTTGCGGTACTGTTGTTCGCCAGGCACATTCATCTCGCGCCACCGTGCACCGGTTGCCAGGACAAGCGTTTTACTCTTCAGCTTGGCGCCCGACTCGAAGACGATTTCGTGTAAATCACCTTCGTTTTCAGCGGCCTTAAACGATGTGGCGCGTTGAAGGTTCATAACGTCAACGTCATACTCTTTAACATGCTCTTCCAGAGCGCTTACCAGTTTAGGGCCTTCGGTATGGCTGACAGAGATAAAGTTTTCAATGCCCATGGTGTCCGCCACTTGGCCACCGAAACGCTCAGCAGCAACACCTGTGTTGATCCCTTTACGGGCAGAGTAGATTGCGGCTGAGGCTCCTGCAGGGCCGCCGCCAATCACCAGCGTATCAAAGGCGGCTTTTTCGCCAAGTTTTTTTGCTTCCCGTTCGGCGGCGCCCGTATCAACCTTGGCTAGAATCTGCTCTAAGGTCATACGTCCTTGGTCAAACGGTTTACCATTTAAATAGATGCTGGGAACCGACATGACTTCCCGTGCTTCGACTTCATCCTGAAACAGTGCGCCATCAATGGCCACATGGCGAATATTTGGATTGAAAATCGCCATCAAGTTAAGCGCTTGAACAACATCTGGGCAGTTCTGGCAGGAGAGCGAATAGTACGTCTCAAACAGCATTTCGCCATCGAGCGCCTTGATTTGGTTGAGCAGTTCTTCCGACGTTTTTGGGGGATGTCCACCCACCTGTAGCAGTGCCAGCACCAGCGAAGTGAACTCGTGCCCCATCGGGATGCCCGCAAATACCACGCCGGTTTCTTCGCCGGGGCGGTTAATCGCAAATGACGGCGTGCGATTATCTTGACCGTCAGTTTGCAGTGTAATCTTGTCGCATAGTCCGCTGATATCTTCGAGCAAACCTAGCAATTCATGTGACTTGGCACCGTCATCGAGGGACGCAACGATCTCGAACGGTTGAGTCACTTTTTCTAAATAAGCTTTCAACTGATTTTTTAAATTGGCGTCCAGCATGACAGTGGCTTCCTCGCAGTCAGCAGTAATGGGTTCTCAACCTAACACGCTCGCTGTTGTTGAAAGACCGCAGAGCGATAGGGAGAACAATGGTTGCGTTAACACGGGTACTCAAAAACGGGTATTCAAAAACCAGTATTCAAAAACGAGTATTAAAAAAAGAACACCCGGGGTATGCCCGGGTGTCGTGCTGCCTTAAGGGGCAACCCTGAACGGCAGCGGTAGGCCGTTTAGATTTTGCCTACGAGGTCCAGAGACGGAGCAAGAGTCTCTTCGCCTTCTTTCCATTTAGCCGGGCATACTTCGTTCGGGTTCTCGCGAACGTACTGGGCAGCCTTCACTTTGCGCAGTAGCTCTTCAGCGTTACGGCCGATGTTGCCAGCGTTGATTTCGACGATTTGAATTTTGCCGTCGGGATCAACCACGAAGGTACCACGCTCTGCAAGACCTGCTTCTTCAATCAATACCTCGAAGTTGCGAGAGATTTGTAGGGTCGGGTCAGCAATCATCGGGTACTGCAGCTTGCCGATGGTCTCAGAGCTGTCGTGCCAAGCTTTGTGAGTAAAGTGGGTGTCAGTAGACACGCTGTAGATTTCAACACCAAGCTTTTGAAATTCAGCGTAGTTGTCAGCCAAGTCGCCTAGCTCTGTCGGGCAAACAAAGGTGAAATCGGCAGGATAAAAGAAGAAAACAGACCACTTACCTTGCAAGTCTGCTTCAGTGACGTCGATAAATTCGCCATTCAGGTAGGCAGTCGCTTTAAAAGGTTTTACTTCAGTATTGATCAAGGACATTCCGAACGTCTCCAAAATAAGTGAGTGGCAGTGAAAAGTTGCTGCTCATGGTAACCAACTACGACCAATAGCTAAAATTGTAAAAATGCATCCGAGAAATAGCATGAGACTATTAGTGCGTGTTTTTGACAGTTGGCTACCCTACAAGTGGGGTCGCATTATGCCGAATACAAGAATTTTCCACATGGGCTTGCGATAGATGTCGCTGCATCGCAAAATTCGCTTATCTGGCAGAGCAGCCACACAGAATAGCCACAGCTGTTTTTAATGTTTTAGCGTAAGCTTGACGTTTGAGAATGACTTGGCAGTTAACGAAATATTCTTAGCAATATCGGTTTTAAATAAGGAGTAGTGGGATGGGCAATATTCACAAACTTTCAGTGGCCGTTACGGCCCTCTCTCTTGCCGTAGCGGCTGCTAATGCTCAAGCGAATGAAGTGCGAGTTTACAACTGGTCCGACTATATCGCCCCTGAAACACTAGAAAAGTTTACCGAGCGCACCGGTATTGAAGTGACCTATGATGTTTATGACAGTAATGAAATATTAGACGCTGCGCTTTTGTCTGGCCGTTCTGGCTACGATGTTGTGGTTCCTTCTACTTATTATTTTACCCGCCAGGTGAAGGCCGGTGTTTTTCAGCCGCTCGATCATGAGTTGCTGCCTAACTTAGATAACCTCAATCCTGAATTGATGGCTAGCCTGGAAGAGATCGATTCGGGTAGCGAATACTCGGTGCCCTATATGTGGGGTACCAACGGCATTGGTTATAATGTTGACCGTGTGACAGACATTTTAGGCGATGACGCGCCACTAAATAGCTGGGCGCTGCTCTTTGATCCTGAAATTACCGCCGCGTTGAGCGAGGCCGGCTGTGGGCTGTCGATGTTGGATTCTGCCGATGAAATGCTGTCGCCCGCCATGGCCTATCTAGGGTTTGATCCGCGCAGTGAAAATATCGAAGACCTGGAAGCTGCTGGTGAACTGATTGCCAGTGTTCGTGATGACATAACCTATTTCCACTCTTCTCGTTACGTTTCCGACTTAGCGAACGGTGACATTTGTGTGGCCGCAGGCTATTCCGGTGATGTTTTTCAGGCGGCTGATCGCGCCGAAGAAGCTGGCCGTGACTTCACGATTGGCTACAGCATTCCCAAAGAGGGGGCTGCACTGTGGTTTGATATGATGGCAGTGCCCGCTGATGCGCCGAATTCTGACAATGCCCACGCCTTCATTAACTTTATTCTGGATCCGGAAATCGCCGCTGAAATTACCGAGTACGTGCGTTATGCCAACCCTAATGCGGCGGCTAATGAATATCTCGCTGATGAAATTATCAATGACCCGGCTATTTACCCTGAAGCCGAGGTGATGGAAAACCTCTATTTGCAGGCTGAAAAGCCTCAAGACGTTCTGCGCGCACGTACGCGTATCTGGAATCGCGTCAAATCAGGTCGTTAATTTAGTCATCGCCTAACAGCGAGCCAAGCGAATGCTGGGCTCGCTGTTACTTTTTTAACGCCCGGTTTCCGGGCCTTTTGATGGGAGTGGCGAATGGTCACTACGCCCCTGTCGAACGAGCCGTCATCCTCTCCTGCGGTCACTTCTCCCGCCACTCAGCGCGCTCAGGGAAAAACGCCAAGGTTTGCAGAAGATAGTGTGCTTGAGGTAAAGCGCTTAAGTAAGCGTTTCGACGATGCGCTTGCGGTCGATGATGTTAATTTACAGGTAAAGCGCGGCGAAATTTTCGCCTTGCTAGGTGGGTCAGGATCAGGCAAGTCGACGTTGTTGCGGATGTTGGCGGGGTTTGAAACGCCCAGTGAAGGGCGGATTCTGCTAGGCGGCGAAGATATCACCTCAATGCCGCCACATAAGCGTCAAATCAATATGATGTTTCAATCCTACGCGTTATTTCCCCACATGACGGTAGCGCAAAACATCGCTTTTGGGCTCAAGCAGGACAAGCTAGCTAAGGCCGACGTTGATGCCCGTGTCGCACAGATGCTCAAGCTAGTGCATATGGAGCGTTTTGCTAAGCGTAAACCGCATCAGCTTTCCGGCGGACAGCGCCAGCGGGTAGCGCTTGCGCGTTCGCTGGCCAAACGTCCCAAGCTGCTGTTGCTGGATGAGCCGATGGGGGCATTGGATAAAAAGCTGCGCACTGAAATGCAGCTCGAGGTTGTTGAGATCATTGAGCAGGTGGGGGTGACCTGCATCATGGTGACTCATGATCAAGAAGAAGCCATGACCATGGCGGACCGCGTTGCGATTATGGCCGACGGCTGGATAGAGCAGGTGGGTTCACCGGTCGATATTTATGAAAGCCCGGCCAGCCGAATGGTGGCGGAATTTGTCGGTACGGTGAATCTGTTCGAAGGTGAAATCGTCGAAGACGCTGCGGACCACTGTCGCATTGCATCACCCGCATTATCTCGGCCGATCTATATTGATCATGGCATTACGACCCAGGCGGTAGATCGCCGCGTGTGGGCTGCGCTGCGCCCTGAAAAAATCTGGCTAACCCGTGAGCAGCCATCCGCAGAGTACAACTGGGAAGCAGGTAAGGTTGATGATATCGCTTACTTGGGGGGCTACTCGCTTTACTACGTGCGTACTGCCTCTGGGCAAATGATCAAAGTGAGTATGGCCAATACTGAGCGGCGTGGTGATCGCCCAACCTGGGAGGATAGTGTTTATGTCTATTGGGAAGACCATAGCGCTATCGTGCTGAACCGCTAATGCCTCAGTGGCTGACAGGAGATCGTCTATCGTGATGCCATCTCGCATTGCAGGCTTCGTAAAGCGGTTGCAGTTAGGTCGTCGCGCAGTTATCGCGCTTCCGCTTTTGTGGCTTACGCTATTCTTTTTGTTGCCGTTTGCGCTGGTCCTAAAGATTAGCCTTTCGGAAGCAGCAATTGCTATCCCACCCTATGGGCCGCTGGTTGAATATGCTGATCAAACGCTCAATATTTTCTTGAATCTGGGCAACTATTTGTTTTTGTTGTCTGATTCTCTCTATGTGGCGGCCTACTGGGGCTCGATAAAAACCGCGTTTGTAGCGACAGCAGTATGCTTGTTGATTGGCTATCCGATGGCCTATGCGATGGCCCGTGCTCCGGGGCGCTGGCAACTTATTTTGCTGCTGTTGGTAATGCTGCCGTCGTGGACGTCGTTTTTGATTCGCGTCTATGCATGGATGGGTATTTTAAGTAATAGCGGATTAATCAATAACGTACTGTTGGGAATGGGACTGATCGATTCCCCGCTACGCATGATGAACACCCAGTTTGCTGTCATTATCGGCATTGTTTATGCCTATCTGCCGTTTATGGTGTTGCCGCTTTATGCCCATCTAACGCGGCTGGATAACTCGCTGCTAGAAGCGGCGTCCGATTTGGGTTCGCGCAAGCTTAATACCTTTATCAAAGTCACGCTGCCGCTCTCTATGGGCGGAATCATCGCCGGCTCTATGCTGGTATTTATTCCTGCCGTCGGTGAGTTCGTGATCCCTGAATTGCTCGGGGGGCCGGATACGCTGATGATTGGTAAAGTGTTGTGGGAAGAGTTCTTCTTGAACCGCGACTGGCCTGTGGCTTCGGCGTTAGCCATGGTAATGCTATTGCTGCTGTTAATTCCTATTGTGCTGTTCCATCGCTACCAGTCACGGGAGCTTGAATAATGATGAGACTGGATAGACGCCCACGCTTTACCTCCGTAATGTTAGTGTTGGGTCTGCTGTTTCTTTATTTGCCGATGGTGGTGTTGGTGGTTTACTCCTTCAATGCCTCGCGGTTAGTGACGGTATGGGCAGGGTTCTCGACACAATGGTACGGCGAACTATTCCGCGATCAACAAATCCTGTCGGCGGTGTGGACCAGCCTGAAAATTGCTTTTTTTGCCGCCAGCATGGCGGTATGTTTGGGTACAGTGGCCGCTTTTGTAATGACGCGTTATGGCCATTTTCGCGGCAAGACGGCACTGTCGAGTATGGTTACCGCGCCGCTTGTAATGCCGGAAGTTATTACGGGGCTGTCGCTATTACTGCTATTCGTGCAGATGGCTCAACTGATTGGCTGGCCGGCTGATCGTGGCATGGCGACTATCTGGATTGCTCACACAACGTTTTGCAGTGCGTATGTTGCGGTGGTTGTGGCAGCCCGCTTGCGTGAAATTGATCGCTCTATAGAAGAAGCTGCCATGGATTTAGGCTCACCACCGGTGAAGACCTTCTTCTTTATTACGCTGCCTGTTATTTCGCCTGCATTAGCCGCGGGGTGGTTGCTGGCATTCACGCTTTCACTAGATGACTTGGTTATTGCCAGCTTTGTCTCTGGCCCTGGTGCCAACACGCTGCCAATGGTGGTGTTTTCGTCAGTACGGATGGGGGTGTCGCCTAAGATCAATGCGCTGGCTACGCTGATTATTCTGGCCGTATCGCTCACGACGCTATTGGCGTGGTTCTTCATGCGTCGGGGTGAAGCAAAACGAAAAGCACTACTGCGACAAGCCGAGAGTGCTTAGCGACTAGGGTGTTAAAGCACATCGTCGTCTCGCCCGGTGAGCACTGCTTCTAGCTCACCGGTTATTAGCGAGACAATGATGTGTAATTGAATCGGCGCACAGCACTGGTGGCAATCCTCCCAGGTATCGTGGCTACCTTGAGAGGTGTCGATAAGAAACGTGAGTGGTGTATCGCAGTAGGGGCAGTAAAAGTCATAATTGACTAGCGCGTCATCCTGCATGGCTATTTCCCCTTAATGTGATCGCTAGCGCCCTTTTATCGAAAAGCCCTGAAAATGAGCAACTCTGAAGATAATAGTGTAGCAGTGAGCTTGTCCGGTAGGACATGTAAGTAATGAATCAGGTAGGATAATAACGTATTCCTTAAAGCCACCAAGAGATGAGTGCGATGATGATACGACACATGGCAGTAGCGGCCTTTTTGGCCTTCCCGATGGTCGCCCAGGCAGAAACCCCTAACGTTACGCCTGGCGAGTGGGAGTTTGTCAGCGTGACCAGCATGAGTGGCGACATGCAAATTCCGGATCAAACCCAGACTGAGCGTCAGTGCATCACCCAAGAGGAGTTGGATAGCGCTGAGTTTGGTTTTATTGAAGAGGAAGAGGGCTGCGAGCTGCTGAGCCAGGATATGAATGCCGATGGCCTTTCCTACAGCATGGTTTGCCGTGCCGATGGCGGTGAAGCGACTATCGATGGCGAAATGCGTTTTATGGGTGAGCAGATCGAAGGCAGCGTAGATATATTTACTCAATCGCCGATGGGTGAGCTGACCATGAATACAGTGATTGAAGGTGAGCGTATTGGTAACTGCGATTAAGACGACAGTTAGCGTATCTTCATGATCTAAAACAAAAGGCGCCTGTGTGGCGCCTTTTGCTTAGTGCGAATGTCGCTACATGGCATTTCGCAATGGCTCACATTAGCGCTCGGGGGTATTTAGCGGCGTATGGTGAGCAATAGGTGCACTGGCTATTTCTTCCTCTAATTGGCGTTTAACTGCCCCTGGCGAGCCTGAGTAACGCGCAAGCAGGTCGTAGGCTACCGGGACGACAAACAGCGTAAATACGGTCGCAGAGCCGACACCCGCCATAATGACAGTACCAATAACCAGCCGTGACTCCGCACCCGGGCCGCTTGATAATATCAGTGGTATCGCACCCGCCATCGTAGTGACTGCGGTCATTAGAATTGGCCGTAAGCGTGTTACTGATGCTTCAATTAAAGCAGAGCGAAACGCCTGACCTTCATCGCGTAGCTGGTTGGCAAACTCAACAATCAGAATGCCATTCTTAGCGGCAAGACCTATCAGTAGTACTAAGCCTACTTGGCTATAGATATTGAGTGACTGGCCGCTAAGCAGCAAGGCAAGCAGGGCGCCAACCATGGCCAGTGGGACGGTCAGCATAATCACAAACGGGTGAATTAAGCTTTCAAACTGGGCTGCAAGCACTAAATAAACCACCACGGCACCGAGCACTAATAAGAACATGGTAGCGCCACTGGCCTGTTGAAAGTCGCGGGAAGGACCGGCAAAGTTCGTTTGTACCTCTTCAGGCAATACATTGTCGGCAGCTTGTTGCAAGTATTCCAATGCGTCACCAAGGGGATAACCGTCGGTTAGATTGGCTTCAATCGTAATAGCGCGAACACGGTCAAAACGGTTCAGCGTACTAGCACCAGCGAAGTCAGAGAGCGTTACCAGGCTGGCTAGAGGGATCAGCTCTCCTGAGCGAGCAGAGCGGACTTGAATATTGTTTAGCGCAGCAGGGCTATTTTGACCGCTGCGGTCACCTTCAAGGATGACATCGTACTCTTCCCCGTCATCTACATAGCGGGTGACGTTACGCCCACCAAGCAGCACTTCCAGCGTCCGACCTATCTCTGTAACCGTGACGCCCAACGCTGCAGCGCGCTCATAATTAATATCCACGCGTAACTGGGGCTGGGTCTCATCATAATTACTTTCGATAGCAGTAATACGTGGATTGTTTTCACGAACATGAGTAATCAACATATCCCGCCAACGGGCTAAATCCTCGTAAGTACCGCCCCCGAGCACGAACTGCACGGGTTTTTGAGTGCGCTGCCCAAAACCTTGCCTCATCACTGGAAAAGCCTGAACACCTGGCAATGTTCGTAGCTGCTGACGAATATCGGCCATGATTTCCCAAGCGCTACGGCGGCTCCCCCAATCAGCCATGTTGACGATAATAAAACCGCTGTTGAAATTTTCGATATTCCCAAAGCCACGTGGTGCGCGAACCACGATTCGTTCCAGCTCTCCATTGTCCACCAAAGGCGTTAACCTGGCCTCTATCTCATCCATATAGTCCATCATATAGTCAAACGTTGCGCCTTCTGGGCCGTTGACAAGGACAATGAAATTGCCACGATCTTCTTGTGGGGTGTATTCATTGGGCAGTGCGGTTGCCAGCCAGGCGGTAGCGGCTATCAACAAGAAAAACAGGGCCACGACCAGCCACTTTAATGTGAGTACGATTTCTAATGCGTGCTGGTAATAACGTTGGGTGCCTGTCAGCAGCCACTGAACGGCTCGACCAATTCGGCTATCATGCATGCCTGGCTTAAGAATCTTAGAAGCCATCATTGGGGTTAGGGTAAGGGCTAGCAGGGTTGAGACAACAACCGCTGCTGCCATGGTAAGTGCGAACTCTGAAAATAGCCGACCAATATCCCCCTGCAACATGCTGAGGGGAACGAAGACCGCCACTAACACCAGCGTGGTAGCAATCACCGCGAAAGCGATTTGCCGTGTGCCTCGAAATGCTGCGACCAGAGGCGTTTCTGCGTAGTCGTGCATGCGTCGATTGATATTTTCAAGTACTACAATCGCGTCATCAACAATTAACCCAATCGCCAACACCAGCGCCAATAGCGTGAGCAGGTTAATCGAAAAATTCATAGCGGCCAGGGCAGTAAATGCCCCAATAACGGCAATAGGCACTGTCACTGCCGGTACTAGTGTGGTGCGCAGATTGCCTAAAAACATAAACATCACCACAATAACTAGCCCCATGGCGATAAACAGCGTCATCACTACTTGTTCGATAGCGCCTGAAACGAATACTGAGGCATCATAGTTAAGGCTGAGTGACATCCCCTCCGGCAGGGTGCCTTGAAGCCGCTCAAGTTCTTGTCGAACGGCTTTCGATAGCTCCACTACGTTAGCCGTTGATTGCATGATCATGCCTAGCCCCACCATCGGGACGCCATTGGCACGAAACACCGTTCGGTCTTCTACTGAGCCTATCTCGACACGTGCTACATCGCCCAGGCGTACTAGATAACCGTTACTGCCTTCAATTAAAGCAATCTGCTTAAAATCATCCGCGGTCGCGAAGCTGCGCGGCAAACGGACAATAAATTGGCGATCTTCGGATTCAATTGAGCCCGCTGGCAACTCAACGTTCTCAGCACGTAGAGCATCCTCGATATCACCGACGGTTAGCCCCCGTGCGGCGAGCGCATTGCGGTCTAGCCAAACTCGCATCGCGTAGTCGCGTCCACCGCCGACGCGCACCCTTGCCACGCCGGGTTGTACCGAAAGGCTGTCTACCAGAAAGCGGTTGGCATAATCGGTCAGTTCAGTAATCGAGTAATCTGCCCCCGAGAGACTTAGCCACACGACAATCGTCTCACTACTGTCGGCTTTAGTGACCTCTGGGTTATCGGCATCATCAGGAAGGTTGCGCAGTGCTCCTGAAATGCGATCGCGGATATCGTTGGCGGCAGCATTGATATCCATAGTGATGGCGAACTCGATTTCAATCCGCGAACGACCATCCTCGCTTTGCGACGTTATTAGCTCAATGCCCTCCACGCCGGCGATGCGGTCTTCGAGCACTTGGGTAATGCGGGTCTCTACAACGCTTGCTGATGCGCCAGGATAGCGGGTATCAATACTAACGATAGGCGGATCAACCGTTGGGTATTCTTGCAGGGGCAGTCGGTTGAGAGCCAGTAAACCAAACGCGATAATCAGTGTGGCGATCACCATCGCCAGCACTGGCCGCTGAACTGAAATGTCGGATAAGCGCATTAACGATCAGCCTCCAGTAGCGTGCGAATATCCGCTTCTTCATCAGCGATACCGATTAGTCTGACTTGCTGGCCATCTCGAGCGAGCTGTAATCCGTGAATCACGATTAGGTCGCCTGCACTGATGCCATCCAGTACCTCTACTTGACCAATCCGTCGTTCGCCAATGGTGACTTCTCGCCGCTCTAGTCGATAGCTGCCGTCCTGTTGGTTGATTAACATCACAAAGTGACGGTTGCCACTGGGTTCGAGCGCCGCTTCAGGAAGTGCAAGCGTATCGCGGATGCGTTGTTGAACCACGACTTCCATTAACATACCTGGCCGCAGACGCAGCCCAGGGTTTACCATTTCGGCACGAACGTTAACACTGCGGGTAATAGGGTCAATGCGGGTGCCAATGCTAGAGATCTCACCACTGAAGACCTCGTCAGGGAAAGCCGCCGTTGTAGCACTAAGCTTTAGGCCGTTGGACAAACGCCCTAAAAATACTTCAGGTACGGTAAAGTCGAGCTTCATGACATCCAGCTTATCAAGCGTGACAAGCTCCATGCCGGGCGTCACTAGTGCGCCGATGCTGACGTTACGAAAGCCAACCCGACCGCTAAAAGGGGCATGTAAGCGATAATTTGACAACCTAGCCTCTAATGCTTGTGCGTCGGCTTGTGATTGACGTAAACGTGCCTGAGAATCTTCTACGTCAGCCCGCGGAGCAAGGCTGCGTTGTTGCAGCTGGGTGGCTCGGCCTAGCGCATTACGACGTTCTTCATTAAGGGCTTGCGCCGCCCTTAACTGAGCCTGTTCTTCAGCATCTTCTAAGCGAATTAATAGCCTTCCACGCTCTACTTGTTCGCCATCTTCAAAATTGATCTCGGCAATCGTGTCGGTCACTGTGGCGGAAAGTGTCACGCTCTCATCAGCACTTAGTGTCCCTAATGCTTCAAGCGGATCAGACCACGCTGTTATGGCCGCGTAGTGCCCAATAACAGGAGGGGGAGACTGTGCCAAAAGGGGGCTCACCCATAATAGGGTCAACAGCCAAAAGAAACAGATACGTTTACTAGCAAGCATTAGCGTCTCAGTGTTATCAAGAAGGCCTAGTAATACCATTTAGGGTAGCGCCGCGTTAGAGGGCGAAAGAGTGAGTAATGGTATTTTGTTAAGTAGGTATACGTAGTTTGTACAATTGCTTTTGAATGTACAGTAATCTTGAGCCGTTTACCTGTTAAAATGCCTCTCATTTTTCATCCTGGGAGCCTGATTTTATGGTCTACGACGTCGTCGTCATTGGTGCCGGAGCCGCTGGTTTAATGTGCGCGGCTCAAGCGGGTTACGCAGGGCGTCGTGTACTGTTAGTGGACCATGCCAACAAGGCGGGCAAAAAAATATTGATGTCTGGAGGAGGACGCTGCAATTTTACCAATCTTGCAACTACGCCTCAGAACTTTTATTCGGAAAACCCGTATTTTTGCATTTCTGCATTAAAGCGTTACCGTCCTGAGCATTTTGTATCGTTGATAGAGCGGCATGGTGTTGACTATGTGGAGAAAGCCCCAGGCCAGCTCTTTTGTGCGAGCTCCGCTAAAGACATTGTTAATGTCCTACTCACCGAGTGTGAATGGGCCGGGGTCGAGGTGTCGCTCAGCACGTCAATTTCTAGGCTGGAGCGGCTGGGGGATAGCATGCGCTTAGCTACGTCGTTGGGAAGCATCGACGCGGGTACGGTAGTGATGGCTACGGGAGGACTTTCGATACCCACGATGGGGGCGACAGGGTTTGGTTATGATATTGCCCGTCAGTTTGGCTTAGATGTTCTGCCTACTCGCCCAGGTTTGGTGCCGTTTACTTTAAGCGATAGCTGGAAAGAGCGTACAGCAGCACTTTCTGGGCTCAGTGTGCCATGCGAAGTTAGCTGCAATGGGAAACGCTATATAGAGCCAATGCTATTTACTCATCGTGGTCTATCAGGCCCATCGATGCTGCAAATTTCCAGCGTTTGGCAACCTGGCGACGCGATCACTATTAATTTACTGCCAACTGAAGATGCCGCTGACGTATTACGCTATGCACGGCATGCAACCCCTAAGCGTCTGCTGTCCACTTGGCTGGGAGAGCGTTTTCCAAAGCGCTTTGCCCAAGCGTTGCTAGAGTGGTACCCAGACGCCAATCTTACCAGCCCTATGGCTGAGTACAGCAATGATGCGCTTGATCACTGGGCGCAGCGGCTAAATCAGTGGCAGCTAAAACCGTCAGGTACAGAAGGGTGGCGAACGGCTGAGGTAACGATGGGCGGGGTAAGTACGGAAGCGATTTCATCAAAAACATTTGCCGTGAAAGATCTACCACAGCTTAGGTTTATCGGTGAAGTACTCGATGTGACGGGGGAATTGGGGGGGTACAACTTTCAGTGGGCTTGGGCAAGTGGTGTTGCTTGTGGACAGGCGTGCTGATAAGTCTAAAGAGCTGAGCCATCAACACGTAAAGCATTCAAACTTTGCGTTTATAAAAAATGGCCCAGCGTCGTTCTTAGAAAATATCGCTAGTAACTCGCTAGCTAGCCACTTTCGCTAGCAGCTTCAGTTTTCTTATCAACATGTAGCTAGCCAGTGCTTTTCTGCCAACCGCCATTGCGCCACCTGGATGGCGCAAAATACGCAACGCGGCGATGCCACCCACCACGTACAACGGTACTCTAAGGCTGCGCCAGTTCTTGTCTAGCGGAGAGGCTGCCTTGGTAAGTGTATCGCTATCAACCAATATATCGATACGCTGTTGCTCTAGCTCAGCTAACAAGGCAGCTTTGCGCTCCGCTCGGCTGGGAGGCTTATTGACGGTGTTGGGTTGAGTCATCCTCATTTACCTCCAACAAGGCTCGGTCAGCGGAGAGTTGCTTAAGCGTTTCTTTTAACAGCGTATGCTGCTTGGCTTGACGGATCGCAATAACCGCGAGTAAAAAACTTAAGGTAATAAGCACGCCTGCGCTCACGCCAATTGCAGTCAGTCGATACGTGTCCCAGAACAGTACTACGACCAGCGCGGTAAGTGTCGCGACGCCCAACAACAGCAGTAACAGGCTAGCTCCCGCTAACAAAAGCAGGGTCAGTAAACGAGCACGCTCCTCTTCTAATTCCAAAACCGCCAAACGAAGCCGTGTCTCACCATTAGCAACTAATGATCTCAGCAGACGTTTGGCGGCAGAGAAAACGCGTTGTGTTGGCCCTAACGCCATTAGCGACGACCGAGAAGCATACCCACCACTAGACCTGCTGCGGCACCAATACCAATACTAGTCCAGGGGTTTTCGTGCACGTAGCGGTCACAGCAATCAGCTTGCTGAGAAAGCGTTTCACGAGTGTCTTCGTAAAGTCGTTCGCCGCGAGCTTCTAGGCGCGCTCGAGTGTCTTTCAGGCGCTTTTCGGCACGCTCACGAAGGTCACGCATCTCGCCACTTGCATCTTTTGACGTGGCATTCATCAACTCTTCGACGGTTTCACTCAAGTGGCGGAGATCTTCCTTCAACTGGTCAGCACGAGCAGAGGTATCAGTAGTACGTTTAGCCATAATGTCATCCTTTGACGAGTGAATATGAATAAGTGTCAACTCCAGCATAGCAGCCGTTAACTATAAGACAACCTTAGGCGCTATCGGTTCAGCCCTGACGTACTGAACAAGGGGTTTAAGCTAAAGCCGATGCTGAGACGATGCACGCGATTATTGTAGTCAATCATGCTCTCTCCGTAGCCGTAGTAGTACTGTAGGTGAGCACGCACATTGTTAAAAGCAGGCCAACTGTAGTCTATTTGAGTGCCATAGTTTCCCGCGCTGGGGTTGCCTCGTAGCTGCCCAGCGACTTCGTGGTTACCATTGAGTTGTTTTGCCAGACGGATATCGCCATAACCGACAAAGCGCTCAATATCTGGGTTGTCATCGTCGCCGTCGGACTCAGGTACGCGCCAGTGGGGCGCGAGAGAAAGTGCCCAGTCACCGCGCTGGAATGTGCTTTCCAAATAAACTCGGTTCCAGCTTCGTGAGAGTGGGTCTGAACGGCCGTTAGACTGATGAATAAAGGACAGGCGGTTGCGTGTATTGACCCAGCCTAATGCGCTCCAGGCGTTATCAAAATCAATAAAAACTTCAGGTTCGTAGTTGGTTTCCCGGAATGGGGAAGAAGCATCGGTATTATAGGCTTGCCACCAGCTACGTTGCGTGTAGGCGAAATAGACATCGCCAATGTCGCCAAACACATTCTCTGCAAGATTGAATTTAGCGCTAAACTGAAATTTCATCTCGACGTCGTTAGGCGTAGAGTCTGCGGAAATGCTACGAAAGTTTTCGTTGTTCTGGTTGGTGCTATAGCTAATCGGGAAAAGATAATTGGTTCGGTGAGTCGTAATCGCAAACGGATTGCGTGATGACTCCTGCTCAAATTGACGGCGTTCGTTGAGATCCTCAAGTGCCACCTCTTCTGGGAGCAGGTTGGGGCGGGTCGTTGATTCGCTTTCCGTCGGATCTTCAACCTGTTGCAGCTGCTGCCGCAACTGATAAAGTTCAGTGCTGAGTGCGCGGATGCGGGCCTCGATTTCTTCTCGTGATTCGGCAACGGCACTTTCAGTGCCGAGCAATACAATAAAACTAACTAGCAACAGTTTTCGAATGACCATCAAAATGGCTCGCAAATTAATAAAGGGCAGTTATCAGGTTCTCTTCTATACACGCCCATCGCGTAAGTCAACTCCTCGTGTTCACCAAACGCGTTAGATTGCGTAAGAAGCCGGAACGCCTGACAATGGCGGTCTTCCTGGTTGGAGTAGTATCCATGTCGATGAGGCATACGTAACGTGGTCAAAAATGCACTGAAGGCACTCCTCAAGCTCTGCTTTATTTATCTATTACTTACGACTGCTAGTGCCGTATACGCGCAGGCTACGTTGCTTGATCAGGTTCCTTCTGAGGAGCAGCTATCTGAGCGATTAGCAGAGCTCGAGTCCCAAGAAAGCGAGCTAACCACCGAGCAAACTCAGGTCAAAGAAGCGTTGACGGCTGCGCTGCAAGGCTACGAACGCCTGCACGCGATTGAAGACCGCATTGAGGCATTAGAGCAACGGGTTGTCCAAGCGCCCGAAATATTGCTTCGCCTAGAGCGTGAGCTAAACGAAGCGGAAGAACAGAGCCGACAGTTCTCGGTGGATAACCTTAGTGATATGCCGCTGAATCAGTTGGAAGCGCAGCAAGCAGAAGCTGTGGTGGAGCTTCAGCGGCTTCAAAGCCAATTAGCGGAAGTTAACTCTCAGCTATTGGCCACGCAGACACTGCCTGAGCGCGCTCAGCAAGCAATTTCAGATGCGTTACAGCGTACTGAAAGTTTACGCCGTCAATCTGATGAGCGAGAAGCCCTATTGGGAGATCGGCAACTATCGGCACGCCACGATGCACAGTTGATTCAGTGGCGCATTGAGCGTGCCCTCGCTGAGCAAGAAGTGAACCTTAATCAGCGTGAACTAAGTGCTAATAGTCGACTGCGTGAATTGGCTCAGGAGCGCCGAGAACTCATTGAGCTGCAAATAGACCAGCAGGAACAGCAGCTTAATTTATTGCAAGGCGTTATTGATCGCCAGCGACGGCTACAATCTGAGCAGGCAATTGCTGACGCCGCCAAGAATGACCCGCTGATCGCTGAAGGGCACCCTGTGGTGCTCAATGCTCAACAAACGAACCAAGCGCTCAGCCTTGAGCTGTTGCGAACCACGGACAGGGCGAATGGCATTATACGTGAGAATATTGAAGCCCAGCGTCAGTTGGATCATGTACGGCAGCTTCAACGTAGCCTGAACGAACAAATTGATGCTATTCGCGGTAGCCAATTACTGTCGCGTATTCTTCGAGAACAGCGCCAGTCGTTACCTTTTGTCGCGCCAAGACGTGATTTACAAGATGAAATTGCCGATTTGCGCCTCAAGCAGTTTGACTTGATTCGACAGCGTGACCAGTTGCGCCAAAGTGATCGCTTAGCGACCCAACGCTTGCAGGAAGCTGGGATTGAAGTCACGCCTGGGTTGGTGGACTCCCTGACACGCCTCTTCCAGTCTCGGCGTGAATTGGTAGAGCAGCTTGAGCAATCTTACGGTAGCTTGCTGAGTGCCGCTATTGAGCTTCAACTTAATCAACAACAGCTATTTGCGACGACGCGAGATTTACGGGCGACGATTGATGAACAGCTATTCTGGGTAGCTAATAGCCGCCCTCTAGATTTAAATTGGCTACGACAAATTCCCCAAAACCTTCAACTGGAGTGGCGAGAAGGCGAGTGGCGGGCAGTTTTGCCTTCGCAGTGGAAAGGTTTTTCTTGGAAAATGCTGATTGGCGCGCCATTTATTTTAGTTGGCGTGGTGCTGGTTGGGCTGCGCCGACGAATTAAATCACAGCTTGCGCTTATTCACTCACAAATTGGTCGGCTGAAAAGCGACACTCAACTGCATACCTCCAAAGCGGTGCTGTTAAATGCTCTGCTTGCGTTACCAGGACCGTTAGGATTGGCAGGTATTGGCATCGGTCTAAGTGAAGCTGAAGGTGCCTTGGCAAACAGCGTTTCGCCAGCGTTGCTGCAATTGGCGCTGAGTTGGGCTGTCGTGGCCTGGGGCCGACGGCTCCTCGTTCAAGACGGGGTTGCTGAGCGTCATTTTACCTGGGCACCTGCTTATACAGCGCGGTTGCGTAAGCTGCTGGGTGGTTTCGGCGTGGCATTAGCGCCTGTGGTCGTTATTGCCGCGCTCTCTGGACAAATGGAAACCCCATTGGCGATGCGCCCGGTGGCGATAGGGCTTTTTGCCGTAGGCTTAGTAGCAATGAGCTGGTGGCTAGCACTATTAATCCTAGCCCATGTGCCATTTTTCGGTGTACGGCTCTTTCGGCTGGTATTAGGTCTTGCGATGGCTTCGGTGCCATTAGTACTCCTTGGCCTGGTAGCGTGGGGCTATGAATATACGGCGTTGCGGCTGGTCGCTCGTTTTGCCATCACCCTTTACCTGTTGGGCTTGTGGGTCGTCGTTGAGGCTACTGTCGTACGTAGCTTAGCCGTTGCAGCGCGACGGCTAGCTTACCGACGAGCGCTCGCCAGACGTCGTGCTCAAGTACAAGAGGGCGCAGAAGGTGGATTAGAAGTCGTTGAAGAGCCACCGCTGGACATGGAGAAAATTAACTCTCAGTCGTTACGCTTATCCAAATTGATTTTGTTGATTGGCTTCAGTGCCTTGTTGTACCTAGTGTGGTCAGACCTGCTGGCGGTACTGAGCTATCTAGACCAAGTGTCAATATGGGATGCGGAAGAGGGTGACTTGGTCGGAGATGCACTATCGATTTCCGATGTATTTACCTCGCTACTTGTCATTGCCATTACGTTTATTATGGCGCGTAACTTGCCTGGTTTATTGGAAGTGATGGTGCTTTCACGCTTGTCATTAAAGCAGGGCAGTGCTTATGCCATTAGCTCGCTACTTTCTTATACCATTGTTGGTACTGGCGTCGTGATGGCGTTGGCCACGCTGGGCGTTTCCTGGAATAAATTGCAGTGGCTGGTGGCGGCGCTGAGCGTGGGGTTAGGTTTTGGTCTTCAGGAAATATTTGCCAACTTTATTTCTGGCTTGATCATTCTGTTTGAACGCCCAATCCGCATTGGTGACACTATCACGTTGGGTAATCTTCATGGCACGGTTAGCCGGATTCGCATCCGAGCCACCACCGTGACCGACTTTGACCGAAAAGAAATTATCATTCCGAACAAAACCTTTGTGACGGATCAGCTCATCAACTGGTCACTTTCGGATAACGTGACCCGTGTGGTGCTGACTTACGGCGTTGCTCATGGGTCTGATCTGCCTTTAGTGCATACATTGCTGCGCCAGGCTGCCGACGAAAATGAGCGAGTATTAGAAGACCCAGAACCACAGGTTTTCTGCCTCAACTATGGGCCGCACAGCCTAAACTTTGAGCTGCGCATTTTCGTTAACGATTTGCTTGATCGCCTGTTTGCTGCTGACGAAGTGAACTGCCGGATTGACGAGCTGTTCCGTGAGGCGGGCGTTAGGGTGGCCTTTGAGCAGATGGACGTGTGGCTGCACCGTGACCGAGGTGAATCAGTTAAAGTACAGTCAGCTAACCGGCTGCCTCCTGCTAACCTAACCTAAGTTTTAAGTTAATGGCTGGGTTAGCAGCGCGGGTGAGTGCTTGTATTTAAGTACTTGTGTTTAAGTACTTGCATTTAAGTAATGGAATGGTTTTTTAAACGCTTGGTTGTTCCTGTTTGGTGGCAAACAGTAAAAACTCCCGATTACCGTCACCACCGGTAATCGGGCTTTCCTGCCAGTGGCTAATGACTAAGCCACACTCTGTGCAAGCATCGCGTATCTTTTGTTCTACCTCTGCATAGCGGCTAGCGTTACGCACAATGCCACGCTTATCCAGTGCGCCTGGGTCTAACTCAAACTGTGGCTTTACCAATGAGAGCAGTTGCCCCCCAGCGGGGAGCAGAGCAGCGATTTCAGCTAAAATCAGGGTTTGCGAGATGAACGAAACGTCCATGACGGCTAGGTCGATAGGGTATTTAGCCACGACGTGTTGAAGGGCTGTCGATGAGGCCATGTGACGAGCATTTAAGCCTTCTAAACACGTCACCCTTGGGTCATTACGTAAGCACTCGGCTAATTGGCTATGGCCGACTTCAACTCCGATAACATGCCGGGCGCCAAATTGAAGCGAGCAATCGGTAAATCCCCCCGTTGACTGACCAACGTCTAACACAATGCACCCTGCCAGGCGCATGTTGAGAGCGTTAAGAACGCCCTCTAATTTTAATCCTGCACGGGAAACGTAACGCTCCTCTGGGTCTTCATTAATCTGAAGCGGAGCATCCGACGGCCATTTTTCGGATGGTTTTACGAGTGGCGTACCATCTTGAAGAAACACACGCCCATTGCGAATTAATCGCTGCGCGCGGGTGCGTGAACTGGCTAGCCCTTGGCTGACCAGCAATTGGTCTAATCGTGTTAGTTGAGTCATTGTCGTCAATATGGCGGTTATTAAACGCTGCTAGCGTGTCTCGCTACGGCGTGTGTGGTCCTTTGTCTGCCTGCAGTTCAGTGGGGGGTAAACGGCTAGCTCCCCAACTGCGATGCAGGTAGCCTTTTACAGACTCAAGCTCTTCTTGCGTTACCGTGGCCAGCTCGCCACGCTCCAACGGATCGTAGTGGTAAATATATAACCGAGAGGTGAACTGGGCGAAGGGGAGTGAAGCTTCGCCAAAGCGTTCTCCGTTACCTGAGGTGCTAACTTTCACGCCGTCTCCCCAATCTTGGCCGCTGTCGTTGTTGGGGTTGTAAAAATAGATTCTCATGACATCGTTGGGGTCTAACGAGGCGCGCAAAATGGTAATTGCATGCCAACCAATAAACCGGGCAGCACTGTCAGTGACGGCAATGCCAGCAGGCTGAGGGTGGATCAGCGGCTGGTTGCCATTGTAGTAAGGGTGATAGCTGGCGTAGAAGTGACGAATGAAGTTATCTACGCCGCTAAGTTGGCCGGAGGCGACATCAACGTTGATGCTAAAGCCACGACCTGACCACCACCCGTGAAACTCAGGATTAACCCAGCGATGGGGATCGCCTTCGCGACCAATACAGCGCCTACCCATCTCAGCGTAAATACGGTCAAGATGGGGGACCACGATCAACGAGGCTGGGTCGAGGTCCATCGGCAGCTCGGAGGCAACGCCTGAGGCGCTTTCCATAGAAGAGATTGGCTGACCCTCGAAATGCATAATGATTTCATCATCACGCGCAGCCCAAGCCACCATTTGCAGCAGATAGTCAGGGTCGTTATAAGCCCACATGGAAAGTGCTCTCGCTGACTGACAGGTCGGGTTATTACCTTGTCCTACGCCGAGCGGCAGTCCTAACATGCAGAGCACGCCTTCAATTAAACGTGCGCGGGGCGATGCATCTTCACCATAGGCCAGATTTAAGCGCGCTTGTGACCACTCAGAAAGCTTTAGATTTAACTGCCGCCACATTGCTGGCGCAACCGGAGGCTGATAGAGAATGCCTCGCTCAAGTAGCAGTGCCAAGCCATACACCGCTTGGGCTGTGGCGGGATAAACACCCCCACGAATCAGCGCATGGACTAGCTCGCGATAGCAGAGTAGGCAGTCACGCCCCGTCGACGAGAGGCCCAGAGCCTCTGATAGAAGGTGGTCGCTCTCTTCGAGTAAATAGCGCATCAGTATCGTGTGATAGGGCGATACCAGCCCTGTGTCATGCATTGCACGAGCGAAGCCAGTGGCTTCAGCTTGCAAAGCCGCGCTATCCATACGCTCCAGTCGTTCACGATACACCGCAATGCCTGGGTCTTCGCGACACGCTTGGGTGGGCCCGAACAGCGAGCTAACTAGCCTGTCAGCCCCCTGGCCACTTGCTCCCAAATCAATGGCTGGATTAATTTGGCATAACGCAATTTGGGTGATCATCTGTTTAATGGCATCAACTTGAATAGGGCGCTGTTTTAGAATGCGCCATATTTCATCAATTAGCTGATCAATAACATGTTCATAGCCGATGCGGTCGGCTAAGTGTTGGAATAGTTGCCTGGGAATCGTCGCTAATCGGCCCTGGGTTTCCCGTTCGGCTTCGCTAGGTGCGTTAAATAACAGCCACAGATTAATGGCCATTACTTGGGTTAAATAGTGGTGTGCATGCTCTTGGGATACCAGCGCATGCAAGTAATCACCTTTGGCGACTGCTAAAAGTCGCAGCTCACTCAGCGCCTCAATAACGACCACATTGGCGTCGGGGCTTTTCAACGAGAACGTAGTGAGGGTGGGGACTAGGAACTGTGGGGTTTCCCAGTCTGAGCCTGCAAACACACCGGCGGATTCAAAATCTGCCGCGCGCGCTTCGAGGGCAGCGCAGCCTCCCTCATGCATCAAGAGTCGGCGCGCAGTATCCATTACGCGGGGCAGTTTCGCCGGTTTAGAAAAGGCAGGCGCCTGCGAAAGCAGGCGCACCGCATCATCAAATTTGCTCAGCAGTCCTTTGAGCTTGCCATCTTCTTCAGTTGAAGATGCCTCTTGATCGTTCGTCACATTGACTCCTTATCCCAGCCGTGGCGGGGATTATACATAGAAGTCGAGGTCTTCTTGGCGTTTAAGCAGATCACGGAGAGTGTGTGCGTCTTCGCCTTTGAAATAGACCAAGCCCCAGTGGGTACCAAATGCCGTACGTTTAGTGACGGTTTCTTCAAGCGGTGATGTCAGCTCGTGGGATTCAAAATAGGCGTGATCCTCTGTTTCTTCAGGAATCTCCAAGCGGCTAACAACCCTGCGGCGGGGATAAACGCCGAAGCAGCCCGCGAATCCATCTGCGTCCACCACTTCTTTGGGAAAGAAAGCGGCGACTTCTTCTTTTGTGCTTTTAGGATCGAATACCAGCATTGATGCCTGATAGGCGTTAAATCCATACACCCGCTCAAGAAGTTCGAAGACTTTAAAGCCGGGTGGGCGGTAAGCGACTTCGCCAAAGTACATTTCACCGTCGCTGGTGACAAAATACTCGGGATGAATGAGGCCGAATTCAATATCAAACGCTTTGATCAGCTTTTCGATTTGTGCCGTAATTTGTTCGCGATATTTTTCAAGTTCTGGAGACGCGGGCACAAATACTGAGTAGCCAAGAGTGACGTACTCTGAAATATTCAGGAAAGCGATTTTTCCATCGTGAATCCACGCTTCAACGGCGAATTCCCAGCCGTCTAAGTGAGACTCCATCAGCACAGGAAACTCTTCGTCGGGAATCGTATCGACTTCATCCGGTGTGCGGATAACGCGGTGGCCAAGACAGCCGGCCTTATCAAACGCCTTCAGGTGGATAGGATCGTTGGGGTCGCCATCCAGCTTGAGTAGTGTCTGATTAACGCGTTTTAGAAAGCGTACTACGTCATCTTTATCGTGGGCTTCTTCGAAAATGCCCACGCGAATGCCGCCAAGCTGGGCGCGGCGCTTCATCAATGCTTTGTCGCGAAGCAGCAGCGATTGACCGTAAATACGTGGATTGTCGAGCAGCACGGAGTTAATAGCGCCTGCCCACTCAACGGTTTCCTCGTAAAGCGGGACAGCGACGTCGACGCCTTTTTCTTTCAACGTTTCAGCAATTTCGAGAGAGCGGTCGTTGAGACGCTCAAAATTCCAGGGAACGTAGGGAATATCATGTTTCTGGCAGTACTCCTCGGCCCAGTCGGGTGCAACCACGATATAGCGGCGGTCAAAATTCTCAGCCGCTTCAATCGCATTGAGGCTCCAACCTAACAGGGCGATATAGCCCTTATTGGGATCCTTTTGCATGTCAGTGACTCCTGTGGGTGAGTGAATAAAGTTGCCATACCACTTACTTCACCATACATGATAGGGTCATCCGTCGGCTAATTAGCAGCCACTGAAGGTGGAAATAGCCAAAAATAAGCCCTTTTGAGGATGGCATACTAAAGAGCAAACCCCTGAGTATGTTAGGCTAGGCGCCTTAACATTATGTTCAAGTGGCAAGAGGAATAGGCCAAGATGGCGGCCAAGCCGATCTACCGTGTGGTGGTTCACCAGCAGGGTGAAATATGGGATTTATACGTCAGAGAAATCTTTCAAAGCGAACTCTGGGGCTTTATTGAAGTCGAGGAGTTTGTCTTTGACGATGCGTCGCGGGTTGTTGTTGATCCAGGGGCAGAAAAGCTACAGCGTACCTTTGAAGGTGTTAAGCGCAGTTATCTGCCGCTTAATGCCATTGTGCGTATTGATGAAGTAGAACGTGAAGGCCCTTTGAAAGCAGTTAAAAGCGATGCTCGCGTCGCAGAGTTTCCTCGTCCCTTTCCATTGCCGCCTCGTGGAGAAGGGTAAGCGCCTAGACAAGCGCACCGCTTTGAGCGATACGCGCGACGGCTTCGTCTGCCTCGCGCGTTTTTACAATCAGGACATGACGTTATGCAAGTAAATAAACTTCGTAGTAGTTGTTACGCCGCTGCCGTTGGCGTGTTGTTGAGTATCGGGGGAACCCCAGCATTTGCCCAGTCTGATAACCAAGCTTGGGTAAGTGACGAGTTAAGCACGTATGTGCGCAGTGGTCCCACCGATGGTTATCGCATTGTGGGAACCTTAAAGGCAGGTGAGCAGGTCGAGGTGCTGGAAACAAGCGGTGATTATACGCGCGTACGCAGCAATAGCGGCGATACGGTGTGGGTGCTCAGTAGCGAGCTGCAGCAAGACCCGAGTGCCCGCCAACAGTTACCCATACTACAAGCCCAAGTCGATGAGCTTACCCAAGAATTGGATGGTATTAACGATACTTGGGAGCAGCGCATTTCTTCCATGACGGAAACACTCGATATCCGTGAAAAGCGGATCGTCGAATTGGAAGCGCGTAACCACGATCTTGATAGTGAAGCAGAGCAGTCTCGCCAGCAGGTGCGTGCGTTGCAGGCGCGTCTAGAGACCCAGGAAGAAGATCTGCTGATGCGCTATTTCATGTACGGCGGTGGGGTTGCTGGCGCTGGGTTATTAGTTGGGCTGATTGTTCCTCATTTGCCGCGTCGTCGTAAAAAGAGAGACCGTTGGTTTTAAACGACGTAAACAAACCAGCGTTACGTGTAAATTTCGAGTACGAGGTGGCCGCAATGGAAAACCCCTGGCGTCAACGTTGGCAAGAGGGACGTATTGGCTTTCATTTGTCCGATACCCACCCAGCACTTGTCCAGTACTGGCCTACGCTTAATGTGACGCCTGGAGCCAAAGTACTTGTGCCGCTATGCGGAAAAAGTTTGGATATGCGTTGGCTAGCAGATGAAGGCCACCCGGTGCTGGGTATTGAGTTGGCTCCTGAAGCAATAGAGCAGTTCCTGGCTCAGCGCAATGCGAGTGTATCGCGCTATACCCAGGCAGGCTTTAATGTCTCACGCCAGGGTAGTGTTGAATTGTGGTGCGGCGATTTTTTTCACTTGCACATCAAACAGGCAGCAGAAGTGGGCGCGTTTTATGACCGAGCTTCATTAATTGCACTGCCGCCGGCTACCCGTGAGCGCTATGCCTTCCACCTTGCCCAATTAGTGCCGCCTGGTGCTAAAGGGCTGTTAGTGGGGCTAACCCACGATGACCACAATGCAGGTCCACCTTACAGTGTGCCCAACAGTGAGATTGAGCATTTGTTTATGCCCAACTTCCGTGTTGAATTGGTTGAGAACAGAGAGGCTGATGAACGGGGCCGCAGCGAAAGCGTTTGGGTGCTGGAGCGCCGAGGCCCGCACGTATAGCTGTCTCTGTTAAAAGCTATGTTTGCTGATAGCTATGTTTGCTGATAGCTGTGCTTGCTGATAAGCGTGTTTTTGCTAATAGCTGTGTTTTTATCGCGTTGTCTGTAACGATATCTGCCCGCGAAGCGGGCAGATACTCTTAGAATACGCTATCAGGATAAAACGGTTTAGCGAGCGAGTAAGCGGCCCAGTTCCGGGTCACTAAACGCACGGTTTAAACCATCACTTAACAAATCGTTTAACATGCGTGCATTGGCATCCTCGCCGGGCTTAATGGCATAGCCTTGGGTGCGTCGCGAGGTGTAAGTGCCGGTATATGTCGTGCCTTTATTCTGAGCGATCGCTCTGAAAACCCCTTCAATGCGCGCTTCGTCGATCAGCGGTTGGCCGCTGCCACCTTTGGCATAGTTAAGACCAGCGAGTTCAAGAGTAATACTCGGGCGGCCCTGGGCTGCATCGCGAGTAGGAGTGAACCCCATATCGCGCACAGCGCGCTCTGCTTCGGCTTGTAACTGTGGAATGAGCTCATGGCTACTCACGGTGATCTGCGCGGTAGACATATTGCCACCTGAGCGTGTTCCAATCACTTCGCTTTCCCTGGCATCAGTCGCTATCACGGTGACTTGCTGACCAGAGCCTGTCTGCGGCACGCTGGCGCTGCGTTCTGGGCTTAGCTGTAGATACTGAGGGCTAGCGCAGGCCGCTAGCAAAACACTGGTAAGCAGCGCACCAGAGAGGTGTAAAAAATGGCGCCGACGCATGGTCTTCCTCCGCAATGGCTAAAACGTCAGTATAACGCGGGTAGTGTGCTGGCGGTATGTTCTGGTAGTTGGGTTATTCTGTCGCTTTCAACGCCATGTCGTGATGCGATTTCAATCAAATGCGCTCGGCTGTTGCTTGGGAATCAGGGCCAACGATTAACCAGACGGAAAGCAAAATGACGGCAGAGCCCGAGAGGAATCCGCTGGAAATTGTTTCATCAAGAACTAAGAAGCCCCATAACACGGCGAATGGCGGCACCAAGAAGGTAACCGTGAGTGATCGTAAAGGCCCGATGTCGGCGATTAATCTAAAATAGAGGATATAAGCGAGGGAAGTGCATAAAAAGCCGACGGCTAGCAGACTGATCCACACCTCACCCTGAAGCCAATCAGTACTCGGACCATATGAAATACTCCAGATCAAAAAGGGGCTAAGAAAAGCGGTTGCGCCTATTTGACTGCCAAACGCAACCAGCATTGAATCCAGGCCGCCTTGTTGGGTTATCCACTTGCGGGTAAGAAACCCCGCCAAGCCATAACCAATAGTGGCTATGATGCAAGCGGCAACACCAATGTATATATTGCCTTCGATATTTGAATCACCCACCGTAGTAATGATCGTAATACCGATAATACCTAATAAGACACCTATCCATTTTCTTAACGATAAATGCTCGCTAAAGATAAATAAGCCAATCATGGCGCCCGTTAAAGGGGTGGTGGCATTTAAAATAGCGGAGTATCCAGCGGGTAATAATGTTGCTGCTATGCTGTACATCAGAAAAGGAAGGCCTGAATTGATCGCACCCAATATCAAAGTCTTACCTAGTTTACCTTTGAATTCCAGGCTTTTGCGTATGGCTAAGATGATCAAAGCTAAACCAATTAGGCCAAAAAAGACTCTAAAAAATGCCGTGTTGATTGGCCCTATTGCAGGGGAGGCGATTCGCATGAAAAGAAAGCTCGCTCCCCATATAGCGGCTAATGACAGTAGTCGTATATAGTCGATTGCTCTCATTTTATACCCCATTTTAAGGTTTGCTATTAATCAGTAGGCTCTAGAGTTAGCCTCGTGTGGCTCAGTATTGCCGCCTTTGGGGGATGGGAAAAACCCGTTTCTTGCTGTCTTGGTAGTTAGCATAAAATAGGCATCGCTATGACGTTTACTGACCTGTTTGAAAACGACGACATGAAGTTGATTAACCTGCTTCCACAAGATGGGGCGGTCTATTATCACGGTAAAATCCTAGAGGCGGCCTCTGCTGATATGTATCTAGCTAAGTGTCGGGACGAATTAAATTGGGAGCATGATCGAGCGTTTATTTACGGAAAAGAGATCGTTACTAAGAGGAAAATAGCCTGGTATGCAGATGCGCCGGTCTCTTATAGCTACTCTGGATATACCAAGACGGCATCAGTGTGGCCTGGCTTTTTACACGAGATTAAGCAGATAGTGGAGAGTAACTGTGGTGATGTGTTCAATTCGTGCTTGTGCAACTTTTATAGCTCTGGCGCGGAAGGAATGAGTTGGCACAGTGATGCTGAAAAAGACCTGGTTGAAAATGGTGTGATTGGCGCGTTGAGCCTAGGTGGCGCAAGGAGGTTTTCGTTTAAACATAAACAAACAGGGGAGAGTCTATCGCTTAATCTAGAGCACGGTAGTCTGTTGGTGATGAAAGGTGCCACGCAACGATATTGGCTGCATAGCCTGCCTAAAACCAAGAAAAGTAGTGAGTTACGGGTGAGCCTAACGTTTAGGCAAATGCGCTAACCAGCTGTTGATACAGGTGGTTAGCTCATCTGTCGTGGCTGAAAATAGAAGGTGGCAGCTCTAAAGCGTCCGCGAACTAAAGCTGCCCTCTAGTTGTGCCGTTGTTGGCATGCCCTAAGCGGCGCGGCTTTGCTCCGTTACTTTTGACGCTGCGGCGGGGAAACGATGCCACTGCCGTGGATGTGCGAAGAGGCGTTGCCCACGGCGCATCTGAAGCTGCTCAAAATCAGCATGGCGCACTGTTGCAAGCCACGGCTTAGCCAGCCAGTCGGCTTCCAGCTCAACACGCACTTCAGCACCTACCGGTGAAATGGCGGTCACTGTCACCGGCAGGTGGCTCTCTGCACTTGGCTGCTGGGCAAGGCGTACTTCATGAGGGCGCAACAACAGCTCTTCGTCACCGTTAGGCAAGTCAACATTGAGGTGCGCATCGCCGCAGGTGAGTACACCTTGGTGTACTTTGCCTTCTAAGTGGTTAACGTCGCCAAGGAATTCAAATACAAAACGATTTTTGGGCGAACGATAGAGCGTTTCAGGCGTATCAATTTGCTCGATACGTCCGTTACTCATCACCACTACACGGTCAGACAGCTCCAGCGCTTCTTCTTGATCGTGGGTAACAAACACGCTGGTAAAGTTAAGTTCTTCATGTAGGCGGCGTAACCAGCGGCGTAGGTCCTGGCGCACCTTGGCATCCAGCGCACCAAATGGCTCATCCAACAGCAATACGTCAGGCTCAACGGCCAAGGCGCGTGCAAGCGAAACACGTTGCTGCTGGCCGCCAGAGAGCTGGGCAGGCAAACGGTTAGCTAAATGCTGCAGCTGAACCATTTCCAGCAGCCTAAAGACGCGGGCACGAATCTCGCCATTAGAAGGGCGGCGCTTTTTGGGCATCACGGTTAGCCCAAAGGCTACATTGTCGTACACGCTCATATGGCGAAACAGGGCGTAGTGTTGGAAAACAAATCCAATGCGGCGATCGCGAACGTGGACGTTGGTGACATCGCGGTCGCCGAACAGTATTTTACCGGGTTGAGGAGAGCGGTCAGCGCTTTCCAAGCCGGCAATAATACGCAGCAGTGTGGTTTTTCCTGAGCCAGACGGACCAAGCAGACCGACTAGTTCGCCTTCATGAATGTCCAGGTTGATCGGCTCAAGCGCTTGGGTATTGGCAAAGTGCTTGGCGATGTTCTGTAGGCGAATACTCATTAAAATGCCTCCTGGCGCGATGCGCGCCATTCCAGGCCTGCCTTGGCCGCAAGGGTTAACAGGGCAATAAGGGCCAGCAGCGCGGCGCTAGAAAACGCACCCACTGCGTTGTAATCCTGATAAAGCTGCTCTAGATGCAGCGGTAAAGTATTTGTCTTGCCGCGAATAGCTCCGGCAACCACCGAAACGGCACCAAATTCACCCACGGCGCGCGCGTTGGTGAGGATGATTCCGTACAGCAGTGCCCAGCGAATGTTGGGTAACGTGACACGCCGAAAGGTGGTCCAGCCGCCTGCGCCGAGGGTCACCGCGGCTTCCTCTTCCCGGGAGCCTTGGGCCTGCATGAGCGGAATGAGTTCGCGGGCCACAAACGGGCAGGTCACAAAAATAGTGACCATTAAAATGCCGGGCCAAGCGAACATCAGTTGAATATCGTGGCCGTCTAGCCAACTGCCAATCCAGCCATTACGGCCATACAGCAACAGGTAGATAAGCCCTGCCACGACGGGGGAAACGGCAAAAGGAATATCGATCAGCGTTTGTAAAATACGCCGACCTGGGAAACTAAAGCGGGTAACCAGCCATGCTAAGGCGACACCGAATACGAGACATATCGGTATGGTTAATAACGCAATGACGAGTGTCAGGCCAATCGCATGCAGGGTGAACGTATCGCTAACGTTGGCCCAAAAGACTGTCACGCCCTGGGAGAAGGCCTGGGCAAAAATTGCCACCAAAGGTAGCAGCAAAAATAGCCCAGATAGCAGCAGGGCGGCGCCAATGAGTAAACGCCTCACGGCGGGTGCATCACCAATTCGGCGCATTAACCTTTACCTCCATGCAGGCGGCGCACAAAGCGGCCTTGCCAAATATTGATCGCCAGCAGCAGGGCCAGTGACACAAACAGCACAACGGAGGCGATTGCAGAGGCACCAGCGTAGTCATACTCCTGCAGTTTGACGAAAATCATCAGCGCAGTGATTTCGGTTTCGTAGGGCATATTACCCGCGATAAAAATAATCGCTCCGAACTCACCTAACGAGCGCACAAAGGCTAGCCCGGTGCCGGTAACGAGAGCTGGCCACAGGTGCGGCATAATCACGCGCCGAAACGCCACGCCATCGGTTGCGCCAAGAGACATCGCTGCTTCATCAACTTCTGCGGGTAAATCTTCCAGTACCGGCTGTACGGTGCGTACCACAAACGGAATGCTGGTAAATGCCATGGCCAGTGCAATGCCTACCCAGGTATAGGCTACTTGGAATCCCAGTGACTCTAACAAGCTGCCCATCCAGCCATTACCCGCATACAGTGTCGCTAGAGTAATACCGGCTACCGCTGTGGGTAGCGCAAAGGGCAGGTCCATTAAAGCATCTAGCAGACGTTTGCCGGGAAACTCATAACGAACCAGGACCCAGGCAAGTAGTAAGCCAAATACTGCATTCACCAGCGCCGCGACAGCCGCTGCACCTATGGTGACCATGTAGCTGGCCACCACGCGGCCTTCGGTAATAATGGCCCAGTATTCGGCAAGGCTAAGCCCTGCCAATTGGCCAAATAGCCCAGTGATTGGGAGAAGAAGGGCCAGCGAAATAAACAGCACGCTGATCCCCATTGATAGGCCAAAGCCCGGCAGCACGCGAGCGCTGTCGGACCGCCATAATGCTAGCTGGCTCATGGGGTTCCGTTAACGACGTTGCAGTTGATCAAGTAGGGCGCCGCCTTCAAAGTGGTTTTCCATCGCTTCTTCCCAGCTGCCAAACACATCTTCAACTTCAAAAAGTTCGGTGTCGGGGAATTGGTCGGCGAATTCGGCTACAACTGTTTCATCGTGAACGCGATAGTTAAAGCCCGCCAGCAAGCGCTGGGTGTCTTCACGGTAGAGATACTCAAGGTAGCTCTGGGCAAGGTCGCTGTTACCATTGCGTTCAGCATTTTCACCCACCACCGCAACGGGGAACTCTGCCAGAATGCTGACCGGCGGCACGATAACCTCATAGTCGTCGCTGCCATATTCGCTACGGATGTTGTTTACTTCTGACTCAAAGCTGATCAATACGTCGCCGATGCCGCGTTCGATAAAGCTTGTGGTGGCACCGCGGCCACCGGTATCAAACACCGCAACATTGCGTAGGAAGGTGCGCATGAAGTCTTGAATCTTTTCTTCATCACCGTCGAATTCATTTTCCGCAAAGCCCCAAGCCGCTAGGTAGGTATAGCGACCGTTGCCGGATGTTTTTGGGTTGGGAAAAACGATTTGCACGTCTTCCTTCGCGAGATCATCCCAGCTTTCGATTCCTTTTGGGTTGTCTTTACGCACCAAAAACGCCGTCGTGGAGTAGTAAGGGGAGGCGTTATTATCGAATGCGTCTTGCCAGTCTTCGGCCACTAAGCCCGCATCCGCAAGCACTTGAACATCAGTCACCTGGTTAAAGGTAACGACATCCGCACGCAAGCCTTGCATGATCGCGCGCGCCTGTGCGGATGAGCCGCCGTGAGACTGGCTAATGGCAATCTCTTCACCGTGCTCTTCTTGCCACCATGCTTGGAATTCCGGGTTGATAGCCGAAAACAGTTCACGGGCAATATCGTAAGAAGAGTTCAGTAACTCGCGCTCTTGAGCCATTGCTGTGTTTGAAACAGCGGTGGCAGCCACCGTAGCGCCAACGGCGGTGGCTATCAGGCTGCGGCGCAGGCTAGTACGGAAAAAAGTAGATCGCGTCATTACAGGCTCCTTGTATCTGGGGGCGATTCAATCGCAATGATGACAAGGTTAAACCTGTGATTGTGGAATTACAATTGTGCTTTATATTCTATTTGGGAATATGTATTAAAAGATATGCATTGATTGCTGGCAAAGCTTTAGCGCCAGGAAGATGGGGCTTGCTAGGTGGCTCTGGTAAGATAGAAGCCTTCTTTTTCCCCTGTAACCTAGGAATGCACTATGAGCGCTGAGCAGGACTTCCTGATTGCCCCTTCGATTCTATCCGCTAATTTCGCGCGTCTTGGTGAAGAAGTCGACAATGTGTTGGCCGCTGGGGCCGATATTGTCCATTTCGATGTCATGGACAATCATTATGTGCCGAACCTAACGATTGGGCCGATGGTCTGCAAAGCCCTGCGCCAGCACGGCGTGACGGCACCCATAGATGTACATTTAATGGTTAAACCCGTGGATCGTATGATCGGCGATTTTAGTGAGGCTGGGGCGAGTTACATTACATTTCACCCGGAAGCTTCTGAGCATGTGGATCGCTCGTTACAGCTAATACGCGATAGTGGCTGTAAAGCAGGGCTGGTATTTAATCCGGCAACACCGCTTTCGTATCTCGATTATGTCATGGACAAAATTGACATGATTCTGCTGATGAGCGTTAACCCGGGCTTTGGAGGTCAGTCATTTATCCCCAGCACGCTGGGTAAATTGCGTGAAGCTCGGGCGCGTATTGATGCTTCAGGCCGCCCTATCCGCTTAGAAATCGACGGCGGCGTTAAGGTAGATAATATTGCCGATATCGCCGCTGCGGGTGCCGACACCTTTGTCGCTGGTTCAGCTATTTTCAACGCTCACCAGTCAAGCGACCCGCACGGTTACGATAGCGTTATCCAGCAAATGCGCGCTGAGTTGGCAAAGGATAACGGCTAAGCAAACAGCTTAGTGCAATTTCATACGGGGCTTTAAGTAGCGGTTTAACTTATCAACTAGCCATGCGAGTCCCGTTTTGGGTGCGCCATGAATAGAAAGCTGGTGCATTCGATAAAGTGAAGCGTAGGCTTGGCGCGCTAACCAGCCCTCTAAAAATAGCCCACGAGACGCTGAGCTGCGCATCAACTTTCCTACCGCATCGTAGCGGGCGAGCGACACCAGCGAACCGTGGTCACGATAAGTAAAGTTTTGCAGTGGTTTGTTATCCAAGCAGTGCACCAAGTTCTTGGCGAGTAATGTTGCCTGTTGATGAGCCGCCTGTGCCCGTGGCGGCACGGAGATACCTTCACCCTGAGGGCAGTCGGCGCAGTCACCTATGGCAAAAATATAGGGGTCATCCACGCTCTGCAGCGTTTGGTGGACGTTAATTTGATTTTTCTTATTAGTGGTCAGGTCTAATTCAGCCAAAAATGGCGGTGCTTTGATACCTGCTGCCCACACGTTTAGGTCTGTTTTGATAACCTCGCCGTCGCCTGTTACTAATTGATATTGCTGAGCTTCTTTAATAGCGGTACCGACGTGAACGGTGACCCCCATGCTTTCCAGCTCTTGCAGCACTGTTTCGCTAATACGCTCTGATAAGCCGGGCAGTAGGCGGGGAGCCGCTTCGATGAGGTGTACGCTAATCGTTTGGTGGTCAACAGCGGTTACGCCGTAGGCGTTAAGTAAGCGCGAAGCATCTAGAAGCTCGGCAGAAAGTTCTACGCCCGTTGCGCCGCCGCCTACAATGCCAATCGTCAGTTCGGTGTTTTGGCGCAGCGTTGGATCGGTATAACGCAAAAAGGTATTGATCATATCGCGCTGAAACGCTTTGGCTTGCTGAGGCGAATCAATAAAGTGGCAGTGTTCCGCAACACCCGCTGTACCAAAATCATTTGAAATACTGCCGAGCGCTATTACTAAGTAATCGTAGGTTAGTTTTCGAGAGGGAAGGATTTCAACGCCGTCTTCATCTTTTATTGGTGCTAGGTGAATGACTTTTTGTGCGCGATCAAGGCCATTTAAATAGCCGCGTTGGTAACGGTAATGGTGTGCGGAAGAGTGGCCGCGGTAATCCACTTCATCCATGCTAGAGTTCAATACTCCGGTAGCGAGTTCGTGTAACAGCGGTTTCCATACATGGGTGGCATTGCGGTCTAGCAGGACAATCTCGGCGCGCTTTTTTTTGCCCAGCGTGCGTCCTAAGCGTGTTGCTAGAGCAAGTCCGCCAGCGCCGCCGCCGACGATCACAATTCGGGGGATGGTCATTACTTTCTCCTCGGATAAGATGATCACAGCATAGAGCTTCCGGGCGTGGTTGGCGACGTGCTAAGTCGGTAGGATAAAAGAATTAGCCGCGATTTCGTTGACTAACGGCCATTTTTTGAAAAATATTTTTACCTAGCCTAGGGAGAGAGAGCGTGCATGCCATTTTGCAGGGTAAGCGGTTAATTGCATTTGATTTAGATGGCACTTTGATTGATTCGGTCCCGGATCTAGCGATAGCGGTTCAGCATGCGCTCAGCGATGTTGGGCTACCTGCGCCTAGTGAAGAGCATGTGCGCGATTGGGTGGGTAATGGTGCGCAGGTACTTATTGAAAGAGCGCTAACCTGGGCACTCGCTGATGCCCCAGGACAGGTATTGCTAACTACCGCCTACGAGGCTTTTATGCGCCATTACGGCGCTGCCCCTAATGCACTAACCCGGCTCTATCCTGGCGTGAGAACAGCGCTGCATGATTTGCACAAAGCAGGCTATCTGCTGGTGCTGATTACTAACAAGCCAGAACGCTTTATTGCGCCAATTTTAAGCCACTTTGATCTGCTTTCGCTGTTTACCCACTGCATTGGTGGCGATACGCTTGCCGAGAAAAAACCCAGCCCGTTACCGCTACTGCATGCGACTCAACAGCTGGATATCTCACCTTCGGCAAGTGTCATGGTAGGAGACTCACGCCACGATATTGCTGCGGGGAAGGCTGCTGGCTTTACTACTGTGGCGTTGCCTTACGGCTATAACCACGGCGAGCCGATTGAGCATAGCCAGCCTGACGTGATTATTAGCTCATTGCTGGCGCTGACGGAGTAAAGCTGTCGGTGATACGGCTATTTTTCTAGGGCTGCTTTTCTGCCCGTGCGCCGCCTAGGTATTCATGCAGTAATTCAGCATTATGGCGCAACATAGCAGGGTAGTTATAGGCGGGGCCGTCAGTGTCACTTAAGGTATCTGTGTATAAAGGCCCTGCCAGCGATAGCTCCGTTGCTCGGGCATGTGCATCCATGTGGATATAGGGCGAGGTGCTTTCATAGAACAGTGCAGGCGGGCGTTGTTGCGAGAGGAGCATGCTCATTGCTTCCATTGCCTGCGCACTGCCAATGGTCTCACTGCCAATCCCCCAAATGGCGGCGTAGTCAAAACCGTAAGCACGGGCAAAGTAGGCCATGGAGGCTTCGCTGGTAGTGAGCATGCGATTCGTCTGCGGAATGCCTTCCAAGCGTTCCCGGAGTTGATGATCTAGCAGCGCTAGTGCTTCACGAGTTTCAGCGGCACGCGTGGTAAACGCCTCCGCCTGCTCGGGATAGCGTTCGATAAGCGTTTTTTCTATGACATCAACATAAGCGGCTGCCCCTTTGGGGTCCATCCACATATGCGGGTCAGGGTTATCTTGATACTGGCCTACTAGAATCGTTAGCGGTGCATAGTCGGCACTTTCTGCCAGTGCTGTGAGCGTTAGTGAATCGTCTGCCATGGCTTCAATATGCCGTATCCATGGCTCTAGCCCATACCCGTTGTAGAAAACAATGTCAGCTTCCTCGACAGCTAGTGCATTTGGCGGTTGAAGCTCCCAACGGTGCACATCTTCACCTGTGGGCACAATAGTGGTAACGCCGATGCTGTCGCCTGCGACACGCTTCACTAAATCTTTAATGACTGAAAACGAAGCGATAACCTTAAACGAAGTGTCTCCCAGCGCGTGAGTGCTGCAGACAGTCGTCATCAATACGAGCGTTATTATCCAGGGTGCTCGATTGTCCATGTCACGCTCCTAACGCATTAAAAAGTCGGCAGATGATAAAGACAGTCAAGGCCCGTTGCCAGTTTCGCTATGCTGTCAAGTTGTTTAAACCTAGCAGAAAGGGCTAGCCACTCTCTTTCAGTATTTTTGATTACCTTGAAAAGCCCCTTACTAGTTTACTGATAAACTCAGTGTTTGTTTCTCACTAAAAATTACCAGGCTATTGGGTGTGTGACTGTCCTCGCCGACCCTTGGCTCTGCAAGTGGCGCTTGGGTTGGGGTATCATCCCTACCAAGTGGTTTGATTAATGTGATGGAGTAGCTGCGGCGATGACGCAAGTGCAGGTAGTGCAACGTGTATTGATGCTCGATAACTACGACAGTTTCACGTTCAATATCGTCCAGTACCTGGGTGAGCTGGGTGCCGAGGTAATGACCTATCGCAACGATGAGCTTACCCTTGAACAGATTGACGCCTTAGCGCCTACTCATCTAGTCATTTCGCCGGGGCCCTGTACCCCTAATGAAGCGGGCATCTCGCTGGCGGCGATAGGCCACTTTGCGGGTAAATTGCCTATTTTGGGGGTTTGTCTTGGTCACCAGGCGATTGGACAAGTTTACGGTGGTAAAGTGGTGCGAGCGCCCCAGGTGATGCATGGTAAAACATCTGCTGTTGTGCATAGTGGGCAAGGGGTTTTTAGCGGGCTTGAAAACCCGTTAGAAGTGACCCGTTATCATTCACTCGTGGTAGAAAGAACAAGTTTGCCAGAGTGTTTTGAAATCACTGCCTGGACCTCAGACGATGACGTTACCCCAGGGCTGATAATGGGTTTTCGTCATCGCAGCCTGGATGTTGAGGGGGTACAGTTTCACCCTGAGTCAATACTCACGCGCCAAGGCCATGCGTTATTGGCTAACTTTTTAAAACGCGGCTGATTGCCAAATTTACACGCTTTAGGGGCTTTTCTGTTCATGCAAATGCGAGATGCAATTAATGCGGTGATGCGCCGCGAAGACCTCTCTTTCAATGCGATGCACGCGCTAATGCGCCAGATCATGACCGGCGAAGCCTCCGATGCGCAGATTGGCGGCCTGTTAGTAGGGCTTGCCATGAAAGGCGAAAGCGCCGAAGAAATTAGTGCGGCGGCTCAGGTTATGCGCGAACTCATGAAGCGCGTTGAACTGCACACTGACAACGTCGTCGATATTGTTGGCACCGGCGGTGATGGTGCGAACCTGTTTAATGTTTCTACGGCGGCTAGCTTTGTGGCGGCTGCTGGCGGCGCCCATGTCGCTAAGCATGGTAACCGCAGTGTCTCGTCATCGTCGGGCAGTGCAGACCTTTTTGATATTGCCGGTATTTACCTAGACCTTAAGCCTGAACAAGTGGCGCGCTGTATCGAACAAGTAGGTGTGGGCTTTATGTTCGCGCCTAATCATCATCCTGCCATGCGCTTTGCAATCGGGCCGCGCCGGGAAATGGGCGTGCGCACGCTGTTTAACATCCTTGGCCCATTGACTAACCCAGCAAGTGCACGTAACCAAGTGCTGGGGGTTTACTCTCCAGAATTAGTGCCGTTGATGGCTGAAGTGCTCCGCAAGCTTGGTAGTCGCCACGTGTTAGTGGTGTGCTCTGAAGATGGCTTGGATGAAATCTCCTTGGCGGCACCGACGCGGGTGGCTGAACTAAAGGATGGCGAAATTACCGAGTACACCATCACTCCAGAAGAGTTGGGGATTGAGCGACAAAGCTTAGCTACGCTTAAAGCAGCCAGCGCCGAAGACAGCTTGCGGCTGGTAAAAGCTGCATTGAGTGGTGATGGGGCAGCGGCAGATATAGTGGCACTTAATGCGGGCGCCGCGCTTTACTGTTCAGGTGTGGCCGATAGCTTGAAAGAGGGTGTAATGGTGGCTCAGGATGCACAGGCTTCCAAGCTGCCGTTAGAGAAGCTCCGAGAGCTTTCACACTTCACTAGCGTCTTTAAAGGGTAAACTATCAAATGACTGACCAGGCAACGCCAACAATTTTAACGCGTATTTTGGCTCGTAAAGACAAAGAAGTAGCCGAGCGCCGACAGGCGGTTTCTGAAGCAGAACTGCTGGCGTTGGCTGACAAGCAAAGTGCCCCCCGCGGCTTTATTGCTGCATTGAATGCCCGTATTGCCGCTGGTGACGCAGCGGTTATCGCTGAGGTGAAAAAAGCTTCGCCTTCCAAAGGCGTGATACGTGAGGATTTTCATCCTGATAATATCGCAAAGCGTTATGCAGAGGGCGGCGCAGCCTGCTTGTCAGTATTAACGGATGCCGATTTCTTCCAGGGACATGAAGACTTTCTAATCGCTGCCCGCGATGCCTGTGACCTTCCCGTCATTCGTAAAGATTTTATTACCCATGGCTATCAGGTAACCGAGGCGCGCGCCATCGGGGCAGACTGTATCTTGCTGATTGTCGCTGCCCTAGACGACGCTCAGCTGCGCGATCTGCACCAGCAAGCTCATGCATTAGGCATGGATGTGCTGGTAGAAGTGCATGACGCTGTTGAATTAGAGCGTGCCCTAGCGCTGGATTTAAAGCTGGTGGGCATCAACAACCGTAATTTGCATACCTTTGAGACCAGCCTGAACACCACATTAGACCTGCTGCCGCGCATTCCTGAGGGCGTCACGGTCATCACGGAGTCTGGTATCCATACCCGTGATGACGTGGAGCTTATGCGCGACCATGAAGTGAACGGTTTCTTAGTTGGTGAAGCCTTTATGCGTGAAGAGGACCCAGGCCAAGCCCTTAAGCAGCTGTTTTTTTAATCGATAGTGTTAAACGCTTATTAACTGGCCCGCTTGAGGCACGTAAGTAGCGCCTGAAGCGGGTGGTGTAATGTTTGCGCTGAGTAGCGTTTCACCTGGCTACGGCAGGAGTAGCCGGTGGCGAGCAGCTTGCCCGTGTTTTCGTCGGCTTCCACCTGGGGCTGCCAGGATTGGGCATAAATGGTTTTGGAGGTTGCGACGTTACGGGTTTCATGCCCGTAAGTGCCCGACATGCCGCAACACCCTGTGGTGGCTAACGCCAGCTCTAAACCAAATGCCGCAAA